>Ga0078972_1002853_pt1 | contig 54884 bp, 66 predicted proteins | sample YelNatPaOPGAMG01_FD_67568 | JGI IMG/M metagenome (GOLD analysis project Ga0078972, IMG submission 67568) | Hot spring thermophilic microbial communities from Obsidian Pool, Yellowstone National Park, USA - OP-RAMG-01 (SPADES assembly) (version 2) | ecosystem: Environmental > Aquatic > Thermal... | reverse complement strand
CAAGCTGGTGCGCATCGGCCACATGGGCAAGACGGCCGACCCCATGTACGTGGCTGTAGCCCTGGCGGCTATGGAGCGAGCACTCCACGATCTGGGCCATCCCGTCGCCTTTGGCAAGGGCGTGGGGGCTGCGCTCGCGTCGCTCTAGCAGCCCCTCCACGTTGATGCGGACCGTTATGTACCGGCTGAGCGCGAGGGTTGTGCCCCTGCCCCACTCCCAGGTGCCCTGGGCCGTGCCTGACTCTGGGTTGACTGCAAAGCGCTGCCATGGTAGAATACGCATAGCTTATCCGAAGTTCATCGTTTGCAAAACTTCGACATCGGCCGAGGGCCACAACCGGACCCTCTAGCGCGTTCGTTGCCGAGCTCGGTCCCGAGCGCTGTTTTCGCGGTTGACTGCCTGCTCTCCGGTTCGTTTCAGGAGCGGCCGATGTCCTTGCCTGATAGCAGCCTCCAGCACCTCCTCGCCGAGTTGGCACGCATCGATGCGCGCATTCGTCGCCAAGTGGACCTGTGGCAGCGCGCCGGCCAGGATGCAGGCGATGCCTTCCGTGGCCTCTACATCTCCGACGCCCAGGCCGACGCTCTGCTTGCCCGCCCGCTGGCAGCCCACTGGGGTGATCTGGCCGCGCCTGACCCGGCGGAGGCCCAGGCCTGGGCACTCGCCGAAAGCGAGTCGGCTGCCCGGGCCGCAGCCCTGGCCGAAGCTGCCCGCAGTCGGGGGCAAGCACCCCGCCTGGAACTCCTGGCCCAGGCGTTTGGCCTCAGCCGCTTCGAAGTCGACGCTCTCCTGATCTGCCTGGCTCCCGCCCTCGACCTGCGCTACGAGCGCCTCTACGGGTACTTGCAAGACGACGTCACCCGCAAGCGCCCTTCGGTCAGCCTGATCCTCGACCTGCTCACCCCGCCCGGCCCGGAGCGGCTCTTGGCCCAGGCCTACTTTGACGAGGGCGCGTCCCTTTTCCGCTTCCGCCTGCTAGAGCGTGCGGGCGATGCAGGGCAGGCGGGCCTTCTGGGCCAGCCCCTGCGCATCGATGAGACGGTCGCGGCCTGGCTCCTCGGCCGCTACGCGCCGCGACAGGAGCTGGCAGGTGCCCAGCTCCTGAGCCCGGCAGAGCCGCCGGCCGGCTGCCTCCTGGCGCCGGATGTGCGCGCCGCCCTGAGCGAGGCGGCGGGAGAGGAGGCAGTCCTCCTCTTCCATGGCCCAGACCGGGCCGGCCAGATGGCGGCCGCCCAGGCGGTAGCGGTGCGGTGTCGCCGCCCGCTGCTCAGCATCGACCTGGGCCTGGCCACGGCCGAGCTATCGCCCCTGGCTGCAGTGCGGTTGGCTCTGCGAGATGCCCGGCTGACCGGCGCCGTGGCCTGCCTCATCGGCTGGGATGCCTGCCTCGAGCGCGGCGCGACCCCTGCCACGCTCTTGGCCGAGGTCTTGGGCCAGCCCGGCCCGATCATCCTGGCCGGCCAGGCGCCGTGGCAACCGGCTGGCGTCGAGCGCAGCCGGCCATTCCTGGCGGTCGAGTTTGCCGTGCCGGGTTATGCCCGGCGGCGCGAGCTCTGGCGGCACTTCCTGGGCGAGGCCGTTCCGCCGGCCGAGGTCGACGCGCTGGCCGGCCGGTTCCTCCTCACCGGAGACCAGATCCGCGACGCCGTGGCCACGGCACGCGACCGGGCCAGGCAGCGCGGCGAGTCGGTCCAGAGTGCAGACCTCTTCGCAGCCGCGCGCGCCCACTCCGGCTCGGGCCTGGCGTCGCTTGCCCGCAAGATCACACCTCACTATGGCTGGGGCGACATCATCCTCCCCGCCGACCAGATCGCCCTGCTGCGCGAGATCATCGCCGCCGTGCGCAGCCGGCCACGCGTCCTCGACGAGTGGGGCGTGGGAGACAAGCTCGTCCCCAACAGCGGCGTGACCATGCTCTTCGCCGGCCCGCCCGGCACCGGCAAGACCATGGCCGCCGAGATCATCGCCACCGAGCTGGGCCTGGACCTCTACAAGATCGACCTCTCCGCTGTCGTCAGCAAGTACATCGGCGAGACGGAGAAGAACCTGGAGCGCGTCTTTGCCGAGGCTGCCTCGTCGAACGCCATCCTCTTCTTCGACGAGGCCGATGCGCTCTTCGGCAGACGCTCCGAGGTGCGCGACTCGCACGACCGCTACGCCAACATCGAGATCAGCTACCTGCTGCAGCGCATGGAGGCGTACGAGGGGGTCACGATTCTGGCCACCAACCTGCGCGCCAACCTGGATGAGGCGTTCACCCGGCGCCTGCAGTTCGTCGTCGATTTCCCCTTCCCCGAGGAAGCCGACCGGCTGCGCATCTGGCAGGCGCTCTTCCCGCCCCAGGTGCCGCGCGCGGCTGGCCTGGACCTGGCCCTCCTGGCCCGCCGCTTCAAGCTGGCCGGAGGGAACATCCGCAACGTCATTGTCAGCGCCGCCTACCTGGCCGCGGCCGATGGCCAGGCGGTGACGATGGAGCACCTGCTCCATGCCACGCGCCGCGAGCTGCAGAAGATGGGGCGGCTGGTGGGCGAGGAGGATTGGGCCAGTGCATAGGGTCCGCAGGAGGCACACCGGGTATGCCGAGGCGTGAGCATTCGAGGGCAGGCCCACCCAAGGCCGAGCAGCAGCAGACCGAACCGGTGGGCAGGCGCCAGGCTTTTGGGCTGGCGGCGGGGCCTGCTTCCCAGTTGGCGCCCGGGTTGTCCGCCATCAGCGCCAGGCTGCCGGCCGGGGCAGCGCTTCACCAGGTCAATCGCCGGCTGCCCGTTGCCCTGCGCCAGAGCCTGGCCATGCATCTCGGCCATGTGCAAGGCAACCGGCGCCTGCTCACGCTTCTGCTGCCGCGGCCGAGCATGGCCCTGCAGAGGCCCGTCCAGCTTTTTGGCGGCGAAGAGCACAGGTCGCTGGCGAGCGAGGCCACGGGCGGCGAGACGCTGGATATCGACCTGGGCGACGGCACCAAGCTGACCTTCGGCGAGCTGTCGGCTCTGGCCGACTGGTTCGGCACGGTCGCTGAGATCCGGTCTCTGGCCAGCACGCCGGCCGGCCAGGCTGAGCTCCGTTGGGCACGCTGGGCTGCCCTGCATATCGGCGCCGAGCCGGCCGTCAGCGATGCAGTCAAGGCCAACGTGCGCAACCGGTACTACAAGCTGGCCGCCAGCAACTATGCCCACTTTAGCGCGGGGGGCACAGCCCAGAGCGAGTACGCCGGCCTGCACGAGGAGGCCCTGGGCCTGGCGTTTTTCGCCGGCGCCAGCGAGAACCCGGTCCGATGGAATGAGGCCCGGGTCTCTGAAGCCTTTGCCCAACACTTTCTCGCCGACATGTTCGCGGCCGGCCACATCCGCACCCCACGCATGGAGATCGAGCGCTGGTACGAGGAGAACTATCCAGACTCCGTTGAGCGCTTTGTGAACTATGCGGCCTGGCGGATCACCGACTATCTCGATGCGGCTGGTGACATCCCTTGGTACTGGCCCAACTCGAGCGTCGCCGGCAAGATCAAAGCCAAGATTCTTGCCCTCGGCGGCCCGGCCGTTCAGGGCTACTCTCTGGGCGACCTGGTGGGCATGGCGTACCACAACCAAGACAACGTGGGCCTGGGCGTGGTATCCGATGTCGGCCCCGACGGTGTCGAAGTGCCGGGCGGCTTCCAGTGGCTGGCCAAAGGCGACGACCGCCTGGCCGAGTCGCCCATCACACGGCAGATGACGCTGGCGGCGATGCGCGCCTCGCTGGCAGACCTGGACGCCATGCGTGAGGCGGGCCGCGCCGCTGCGGGGGGCGCCTGCGTGCCCGACGAGCAACTCCAGCCGCAGATGTGGGCCGCGCTCGCGAACCTCCACCGGCAACCCTACGCGGCGGAGCGTTTCATCCCTCGCGAGGACCCTCAGGCCGGCAACGCTTCTATGAACTGGCGCTGGGGCGAGATAGACCCGGTGCTCCGCGGAGCGATCGACAGTGTGGTCCGGCGCACCATCGCCGGCGAGCTCCGCGGCAAGGCCGGCGCGGTAGACGAGGTGCTCTCGCTCACCCGCACAGGCACGCCGGACCCCCATGGGGCTGTCAGGCTGCGCGTGCGGGCAGCCTTTGTGGCCTTTTGCGACGAGCTGGCCGCCAAGGGCATCGCGGCGCTGGAAGAAGCTATGGAAGCGCAGGCGGATGTGCCTCCGGAGAGCGCGCTGGATGCCGGGGTGCCATTGCCAGCCGGCGTCGCCGAGGAAGCGGCCGACGCGGGCGTTCCCTGACCAGCGCCGGCAAAGGAGGATGGCATGGCAACGGAGCGCAGGCTGATGGAGAGAGGAGTTGCAGCCAGGCAGAGGCCCGCTGAGCGCCAGGCCACCCGTGGCGCAGGCCGGGCAGGTGGGGCAACGCTGCCGGGCACCGGGCTCCTGCAACAGCTCGGCAACCGCGGCGTGCAGCGTCTCCTCGCCCAGCGCAGCGCCAGCGAGCCCACCGAGCTCGACGACGAGACCGCGAACCGCATCCACCGCGCGCAGGGCGGCGGCCAGCCGCTGGATGAGTCGGTCTCGGCGCAGGCCGGCGCTGCCCTCGGGCACGACTTTTCCGGCGTGCGGGTGCACACCTCACCGGAGGCGGACCGCCTGAGCCGCCAGCTCGGCGCCGTCGCCTTCACGACCGGGCGCGACATCTTTTTCCGCGAAGGCGCCTATGCGCCCCACTCGGCCAGCGGGCAGGAGCTCCTCGGCCACGAGCTGGCCCACGTGGTGCAGCAGAGCGGCAGCGGCGCGAGCGCGGGCCGCATGACGGTCAACCCGCCGGGCGATGCGCTCGAGCAGGAGGCCGACGGGGTGGCCAAGGCGCTCGTCGGCCCCGCGCCGGCCGCCGTGCAGCGGCAGGAGCCCGAGCCTGAAGAGGACGAAGACGAGAAGATCCAAACCCAGGAAGACGAGGAGGAGCAGGTGCCGTGAGCCGGCCGGCCGCACGCCAGGGTGACGCGACAGTGCACGGCGGTGTGATCGCGGCCGGCTGCCCGACGGTGCTCATCGGCGGCATGCCCGCCGCACGCCAGGGCGATATGCACACCTGCCCCATGGCCACGCCCGGCACACCACCAGTGCCCCACGTGGGCGGGCCGATCACCATGGGCTCGGCCACTGTCCTCATCGGCGGCATGCCGGCCGCGCGCCAGGGCGATATGGCCACCTGCACCGGCCCGCCCGACAGCATCGCCGCCGGCTGCCCGACCGTGCTCATCGGGGGGTAGTACACAGTACGCATTACGCAGTACGCTTGGGAGCCACGCCATGATCGACGAACTCGACGAGGTCCTCCGCCAGCTCCTCATCCGCGAGCTGCCGGTCAGGAACGGGGAAGTGAATATCGAGTTCCACCAACCCAGGCGCGAGTGGTCCGCGCGGCTGAGCCGCCCGACGCTGAACCTCTTCCTCTACCACCTGTGCGAGAACACCACGCTCCGCCAGCCCGAGTGGGAGGTGCAGCGCAACGGCGACGGCACGGCGACACGGCGCCGCAAGCCGGTGCGCGTGGACCTGCACTACATGATCACCGCCTGGGCGGCCGAGCCGGAGGACGAGCACCGCCTGCTGGCGCGCACGATCATGGCCCTCTGCCGCAACGCCACCCTGCCGGAGGAGCTCCTGCCGGATAGCTTTCGCGACCAGCCCGTGCCCATCCCGCTGCGCGTGGCCGACCCGGAGATGCTGCGCAACCCCGCCGACCTCTGGAGCGCGATGGATAACGAGCTGCGGCCGGCCGTCTCGTGCGTCGTCACCTTGGCGCTGAACCCGTACCAGACCTTCACGGGGCCCCTGGTGCGCACCCGCGAGCTGCGTTTCGGCCAGGCGGCCGCTCTGCCGCTTCACGCGGGGCTGCCGCAGCCCGCCGAAGCCCTGTGGGCCGTTGGCGGCACCTTGCGGGGCGCAGGGCCTTTCGCAGGCCTGTGCCTGACCTTGGTGGAGCGGGGCCTGACCGTGCCCGTCAGCGCCGACGGCCACTTTGTCCTCGGCAATCTGGAAGAGGGCGAGTACACCCTGGACCTCGCGGCCGAGGGGCGCAAGCCCCAACAGCGCCGCATCACCGTCCCCTCGTCCAGCTACGATATCGAGGTCTGACCCAGCCCGCTGAGAAAGGAGGAGATTGCCAACCGAGGCACGGCACGTGGCGCGTATCGCGTGTCGCGTACTGCATATTCCGTGCCCCACGACGGCGGCACGCAGCACGCAGTACGCAGTACGCAGTACGCAATACGCAGTACGCAGTACGCATCACGTTTTACGTTTTGCGCCATAGGAGGAGTCACTCATGGCCACAAGCTACCAATCGCCGGGGGTCTATGTCGAAGAAGTGGACCGCGGCACCAAGCCCATCGAGGGCGTCGGCACCTCAGTTGCGGCCTTTATCGGCTTTACCGAGCGGGCCGAGGAGCCGGGGCGCAACGGGGCGGCGCCCGCGTCGCTGCTGAACAAGGCCACCCTGGTCACCAACTGGGCCCAGTACATGGCCAAGTTCGGCGGCTTTGTCGAAGGGGCCTTCCTGCCCCAGGCCGTCTACGGCTACTTTGCCAACGGCGGCGGCCGCTGCTACGTCGTCAGCGTCAAGACGCTGGGCGCCGACGGGGGCAAGCCTGCCATGGCCGCGCTGCCGGCCGCCGACGCCAAGGGCGAGAGCCTGAGCATCCGCGCCCGTGCAGGCGGGCCGGCCGGCAACGAGATCGGCGTGTCCATCGCCCACGAAGCGGCCCCGGCCGAGGGCGCCGAACCCAAAGAAGGGGACTCCTTCACCCTCGTCGTCAAGCGCGGCGAGGCCCAAGTCGAGCGCTACGGGGGCCTGACCATGGCCAGCGTCGAGGCCGCAGTCAACACCGCCTCCAAGCTCGTCCAGGTCGAAGTGGTGCGCAAAGGCGCCAAGCTGCCGGCGCGGCCGGCGGAAGGCTCGTACCCCTTGGCCGGCGGCGAAGTCACCGCCCTGGCCGTGACCCCGCCCCAGTTCCAGGGCGACGCCGCCCGGCGCGAGGGCATCGGCGCTCTGGAGGCGCTCGACGACGTGACGATGGTCTGCGTGCCCGACCTGATGAGCGCCTACCTGGCCAAGGCCATCGACCTGAACGGCGTCAAGTCGGTCCAGAGCGCCGTGCTCGCCCACTGCGAGCGCATGCGCTACCGCTTTGCCATCCTCGATGCGCCGCCGGGCATGAGCCCACAGGAAATCGCCGACTGGCGGATGAACCAGGCCGGCTACGACTCCAAGTACGGCGCCCTCTACTACCCGTGGATCGCCATGCCCAGCACCAGCGGCCAGATGCTGCTCGTGCCCCCGTCGGGCCACGTCGCGGGCATCTATGCGCGGGTGGATGGCGAACGCGGCGTGCACAAGGCGCCGGCCAACGAGGTGGTGCTCGGCGCCATCGGCCTCGAGGTCAATGTGACCAAGGGCGAGCAGGACCTGCTCAACCCCATGGGCGTCAACTGCATCCGTGCCTTCCCCGGCCGCGGCATCCGCGTCTGGGGCGCGCGCACCCTGTCGAGCGACCCCTCGTGGCGCTACATCAATGTGCGCCGGCTCTTCAATTATGTCGAGGCCTCCATCGAGCGCGGCACGCAGTGGGTGGTCTTTGAGCCCAACGACGCCGACCTGTGGGCGCGCGTGCGGCGCGATATCTCGGCCTTCCTGCGCATGGTCTGGCGCTCGGGCGCCCTCTTCGGCGCTACACCCGAAGAGGCCTTCTACGTCAAGTGCGACGAGGAGCTGAACCCCCTCGAAGTGCGCGACGCCGGCCAACTCATCATCGAGATCGGCATGGCCCCCGTCAAGCCCGCCGAGTTCGTCATCGTGCGCATCAGCCAGTGGGCAGGGCCGAACGCAGAGGCGTAGGGCGTAATGCGTAAGGGGCCCAGCGCCCACGCAGTACGCAATACGCAGTACGCAATACCGCAGTACGCAGTACGCAAAGGAGAGCATCCATGGGACTGCAGCGGAAAGACCCCCTCGTCTCCTTCCAGTACGCGGTGGAGATCCAGGGCAAGGTCAGCGGATACTTTACCGAGTGCACCGGCCTGGGCTCGGAGAACGAGGTCATCGAGCACAAGGTCGTCGACAAGCGCGGCAAGGAGATCATCCAGAAGGTCCCCGGCCGCCTGAAATGGGAGAACATCGTCCTGAAGCGCGGCATCACCGATTCGATGGACATCTGGGATTGGCGCAAGAAGGTCGAGGAGGGCAAGGTCGATGAGGCCCGCGCCAACGGCTCCATCGTCATGATGGACCAGCACCTCAACCCGGTGGCGCGCTGGAACTTTGAGAACGCCTGGCCGGTCAAGGTCTCGGGCCCTTCGATGAAGTCCGACTCCAACGAGATCGGCATCGAGGAGCTCACCATCGCCCACGAGGGGCTGTGGCGCGTGCGGCCATAGTGGCGTACTGCGTAATGCGTACTGCGTAGTGCGTCCTGCGTAACCCGCACAGACCGCGAGGCGCGCTTCGGGGTGCGCGGGGCGCACGGCGCAGCCCTGCGACCGTGTGCGCCCCTTACGCAATACCTAGTACGCAACACGTAGTACGCAATACGTGGTACGCAACACGTAGTACGCATCCCGCATCAGAAAGGAGCGCCGTGCTCCAGACCGAGTTCGAGTTCACCCTGCCGGTAGGCTATGTCGACGAGGAGGGCAACCTCCACCGCGACGGCGTGATGCGCCTGGCCACGGCGATGGATGAGATCGCCCCCATGCGCGACCCGCGGGTGCGCGCCAACGAGGCCTATCTCACCATCCTCTTGCTCTCGCGGGTCATCACCCGTCTCGGCACGCTGCGCCAGGTCAACACCGGGGTCATCGAGCACCTCTTCTCGGCCGACCTGGCCTACCTGCAGGACCTGTACCGGCGTATCAACCAGACCGGCTCGCGGGAAGTCGAGGTCGTCTGCCCCGCCTGCCAGCATCGCTTCAAAGTGGAGCCCGAAGACCTGGGGGGGTGATCGTCTACCCGCTCGCTCGCCTGTACGAGGAGATCGCCTATCTGGCCTACCATCTGCACTGGCCCTACGAGGAGCTGCTGCACATGGAGCACGCCGAGCGGCAGCGTTGGCTCGACCAGGTGGCAGCGATCAACCAGCGGCTGAACGATCTGGCGGGCGAAGCCTGAGCGCAGAGCAACCAGCCCGGCCAGGCGAGCGAACGGGAGAGGCCGGCGACACCCGCGGGCGGCGCGCGCCGCCTGGTGCACGGCGCCTCGGTGTGGCGCCTCTGCAGCCGCCCACAGGCTGCCGGGCAAGGAGCAGCTATGCCTGCCGAGAAGGATGGAAACGCGGGCTCGAGCAAGACCCCGACCGGTGAGAGGGTCGAGGTGCACGACGGCTTTCGCTTCGTGGTGGATATCCACGAGGGCGACCTCTTCTTCACCGAGTGCACGCTGCCCAGCCTGGAGGTTGACGTTGCGGAGCAGAAGGAGGGCGGCTACAACTCGGGCGTGCACCTCCTGCCCGGGCCGGTGAAGGCCGGGCGCCTGACGCTGAAACGGGGCATCACCAAGTCGAGCGCACTCCTCGCCTGGTACGCCCAGGTGGCCCGCGGCGAAGTCGAGAAGGCGATGCGCAACGTGACCTTGACCATGCTCGACTCGCAGGGCCAGCCGGTGATGCGCATGGACTTTCTCCGCGCCTACCCCGTAAAGTGGGGCGGGCCATCGTTCAAGGCCGGCGACAGCGCCATCGCCATCGAGACGCTGGAGCTGGCCTTCGCCGAGGTCCAGGTGCAGGATGGCGGCGGCGCGAAGGGCGGCAGCACGGCCCCCGGCCGCTGAGCACACAGCATGAGTGGCGCTGAGCGCGGCGCCGTTGGCGACTGAGGAATCGAGTGATGGCTATGGCGAGTGGGACGTCCCTCCGGCCGGCGCACGGCCGGCGAACGCTGGGGCAAGAGGTGGCCCGGCAGCTCTGGAGACTTCACAGGGTACGGCCGGCCAGCCGCGCTGCTCTGCGGCCGGCAGCCCTGCGCCCTGTGGCGCGCCTGCGACTCTGGCGTGCATCAGCCCTGCCCCTCGCCCTGCGCGTGCCCGAGCCGGGCTATGGGGAGGACGCCCCGCCCATCGTCTGGCGCACCGCACCGGGCGCGAGCTGGCCTTCGGCCCCATCCGAGCCGGAGATAGGCCCGGAGCAACCAGCCCTCGACCTGCCCGTGCGGAGCGGCCCGGCCGCGCCGGTGCGCGAGGCTGAGTCCCTGCCCGAGCCCGCCCGGCCATCGCCGAAGGTGCACAGCCCCCTGGGCGAGCTGGCGACGCCCGGCCCCCGGGAGGGCCCGCCCCGCCCCCGGCCTGCGCCGCCGGCCCCGCAGCCGGAGCACCTCCCCACTCCGGGTGCGATGTCACCCGCCGCCGGCGTACCTGCCGGCCCGGTGCGCGGTCTGGCCAGCAGCGCCCCTGCCCCCAGCGGGAGGCCATCGGGCGCCATCGCGCAGACCGGGGGCAGCCCGCCAACCGGGCCGCGCCCGCTGCCACTCCTCGGCGCCGCCAGGCGGCTGCTGCAGATGGCCCGCGCCCAGCTCTCAGCCCCCGCAGCGCCGGCGGGCGCAGCGCAAAGGGCGAGCCAAGCGTCGCCACCGCCGGCGCCCACCCCCGACGGCTCGCTTGCGCCCGGGCAACAGCCGCCGGCGGCAGAGTCCGAGGCCGCGCCACAGGTCGCGTCCAGGCCTCCGCGCGGCACGCAGGCGCAACACGAAGGGCCGTTGGCCCCGGCAACGCCACGCCCAGCCGCCGAGCCCGGCTCAGCCCGCACGCCGCTGCATTGGCCATCGCCGCGCCGGCCAAGCCCGGAGCCTGGCCCAGCCGGCGAGCAGCCGGCGCCACCGGGCGGCGACACCCCGGCACGCCCAGTGCAGCCGGCACCGCTGCCGAGCAGGCGAGCGGCGGCTGTGCCCTTGGCCCGCCCGAAGGCGCTCGCGCCGCGGGTGCAGCCTTCCGCGCCGGGCCCCCTGCGCCTCTCGGCGCCGTGGGTGGCACGCCCGGCCAGGGCTGCCGTGCGCACGCCCGCGCCGCTGCCGCCCCAACCCACTGCAGGCTTGGTGGAAAGCGCCAGCCTGAGCGGTGAGCCGCCAACCATGCCCTCAGGCGCGCCGGCAGCCACCGGGGAGCGCGCCCTGCCTCCGGTGCCGGCCCCGGCCCTCGCTGCGGTCTCGGCGAGCCCGCCACAGTCTGCGCATCCGGTGCTGGCAGACCGTACGAGAGAGGCCTGGCAGGCGCTGCCGCTGGCGCGGCCACCCGCCGCCCGGCCGCCCGAGGTGATGCTTTCCGGCGAGCGGCCCGTCGCGCCCGTGCGCGCAGCGACCTCACCCGGCACCCCCATCGTGCAGCGCGCGGCCGGCGAGGCCCCACCGCAGCCGGCACCGCCTACCGTCCCGCCGGCTGCGGGCGAAGCGGCGTCGGCTGCCGCCGGGGTCGACGTCGACGATCTGGCCCGCCGCGTGTACGAGATCCTGCGCCGCCGCTTGCGCGTCGAGCGGGAGCGCAGCTACGGCCGCGGCAGCTAGAGGAGGAGGCGAATCCGATGCCACAGACCCGGGGAGGCCTGGAACCCGCCATCATCGAGAACCTCGTCACGCACGACAAGGTCTCGTGCATGTTCAACCCCAGCGAGTACACGCTGAGCAAACAGAACCAGTGGGAATCGGGCACGGCGAAGGGCAAGAACGTGCCCAAGATCAAGTTCACTCAGGGGGGCGCAGAGACCCTCAAGCTGCAGCTCTTTTTCGACACCTATGCCGAGAAGGCCGACGTCCGCGAGCACACCGACAAGCTCTGGAAGATGATGCTCGTGGCCACCGACAAGAAGAACCAGAAGAACGAGAAGGGCGAGCCACCCAGAGTGGCCTTTTCCTGGGGCAAGTTCTACTTCGAGGCAGTGATCGTCAGCCTCTCGCAAAAGTTCACCCTCTTTCTCAACGATGGCACGCCGGTGCGCACCACGGTCGACGTCACCTTCCAGCAGGTCGATGACAAACAGGAGCACCACGGACAGAACCCGACTTCAGGCGGCGGCCCGGCCCTGCGCACCCACACCGTGCGCGCCGGCGACCGCCTGGATCTGATCGCTTACCAGGCCTACGAGGACGCCAGCCAGTGGCGCTTGATCGCCCAGGCCAACGGCATCCTGAACCCGCTGCGCCTGCGCGAGGGCCAGCAACTGATCGTCCCGCCCCTCCCGTAGGGGCGAGCCGGTGGCTCGCCCTTGCGCGAGCCGATGGCTCGCCCTTGCGCGGGGCGCTCGTTCGCTCCGATGGAGGTCACGCGCCTTGCCCGGCCAAGCCGCACTATTCGATCACTTTTTCATCAAGGTCGATGGCTCGGATATCGGCACCGATCTGATGGATGACCTCATCGAGATCGAGGTCGAGACCAGCCTGCACCTGCCTGATGCGCTCAGCATCCACGTGCACGACGAAAAGCTCAAGTGGATCGACGACGGGCCCTTCGTCCTGGGCAAGGAGGTCGAGCTCTCCGCGCAGCCGGCGGGCGGCGGCCAGGCGCGCGCGGTCTTCCGTGGCGAGATCACCGCCCTGGAGCCCGAGTTCGGGGAGGGCACCCACGCCACCCTCCTCGTGCGCGCCTATGACCGCTCACACCGCCTGCACCGGGGCACCCACAGCAAGGCCTACCAGCAGGTGACCGATAGCGACCTGGCCACCCGCATCGCCAGGGATGCGGGCCTGCGCGCCCAGGTCGACGCGACCAGCCAAGTGCACCGCCACGTCGTGCAGCGCAACCAGACGCACATGGAGTTCCTGGGCGAGCGTGCCCGGCGCATCGGCTACGAGTTCTATGTCGAAGACAAGACCCTCCATTTCCACAAACCGGCGCAAGGCTCGGCCGCCCTGCAGTTGGAATGGGGCAAAGAGCTCCGGTCGTTCCGGCCCCGCCTGAGCCTGGTCGAGCAGGTCGACGAGGTGTTCGTCAGAGGGTGGGACGTCAAGGCGCGCCAGGCCATCACCGGCCATGCCACGCGCAGCCAGGCCGCGCCGCAGATCGGCGAGCGGCAGACCGGCCAGCAGATGGCCTCGGCGGCCTTTGCCGGGGCCAGCCGCGTGGTGGTGGATATCGGCGTGGCCAGCCAGGCCGACGCCGACTCGGTGGCGCAGGCCATCCTCGACGAGATCAGCGGCGCCTTCATCGAAGCCGAGGGGGAGTGTTGGGGGCAGCCCGACCTGAGGGCCGGCAAGGCCGTGGAGCTCAAAGCGCTCGGCCGGCGCCTCAGCGGCACCTACCTGGTGACCGAGGCCACCCACATCTTCCCCAAGGAGGGGGGCTACATCACCCGCTTCAGCGTCCACGGCCGCCGGCCCGACACGCTGAGCGCCCTCCTGCTGCCCCCCGGCGAGCAGGCGCGCGGGCCGATGGCGCCGATGGTCGGCATCGTCACCAACAACCGGGACCCCGAGGGCTGGGGCCGCGTCAAAGTCAAGTTCCCGTGGCTCTCCGACGATGTGGAGAGCGACTGGGCGCGCATCGCCGCGCCCGGCGCAGGCCCCGAGCGCGGGCTCTACTGGCTGCCCGAGGTCAACGACGAGGTGCTCGTGGCCTTTGAGCAGGGCGACATCAACCGCCCCTACGTGATCGGCGGCCTGTGGAACGGGGCCGACAAGCCCCCCCTCGCCAACTCGCAGAGCCTGGCCGGTGGGGAGGTACACCGCCGCATCCTCAAGACCCGTGCCGGCCACACCCTGACCTTCACCGACGGCAGCGACGCAGCGGTGATCGTCGAGACGGCGGGCGGCCACCGCCTCACCCTGGCCGATGAGAAGAAGCTGGTCCGCCTGGAGACCGCCGGCGGCCTGACCCTGGCGATGGACGACAGCAGCCGTGAGGTCAAGCTCGAGGCGGGCGGAAACCTGACGGTCAAGAGCGGCACCAACCTGACCATCGAGGCCACCGGCAAACTCGAGCTCAAGGGCGCCACCTTCTCGCTGACCGGCAGCGGCAAGGGTGAAGTGGATGGCGGCGGCATGCTCGAGGTCAAGGGCGGCCTCGTCAAGATCAACTGAATACACCCTTGGCAGGCGAATTTGGCCGCAAGGCGGGCAGAGCAAAGGGCTAAAGCCCTCACTACGAAGGAGTAGGCCCCTTTGTAGTGACGGCTTCAGGTGCGTTCCCGACCCACAAACTGAAGCAGATAGAGAGGACCGGTTCACGATGGCTGATAACCCCATCATCGGCCGCGGCTGGCGCTTTCCGCCGGGGCTCGACGAGCGCGGCACGGTCGCCCTCGTCGCAGACGAGGCCGAGCTGGAGCAGGCGATCCGCATCATCCTCAGCACCGCACCGGGCCAGCGCGTCATGCGCCCCGAGTTCGGCTGCCGCATCCACGAACTGGCCTTCGCGCCCAACAACTCGGCCACCGCCGGCATGGCCGCGCGCTACGTAGCCGAGGCGCTGGGCCGTTGGGAGCCGCGGATCGAGGTCCAGCGCGTGGAGGCCGAGATCGACCCTGCCAACCCGGCCTGCCTGCTCATCTCGGTGGAGTACCGCGTCGTGGCCACCCACTCGAACCGCAGCCTGGTCTATCCCTTCTACGTGATCCCGGAGCGGGAAGCGACAACCGGCCAATAGGAGGTCTCTCCATGGGCTTGCCCACGCGCAACCTCGACGACCGCACCTTCCAGGACATCGTGGACGAAGCCAAGAAGCGCATCGCCGCCTCGTGCCCAGCCTGGACCGACCACAACGTCAGCGACCCGGGTATCACCCTGGTGGAGCTGTTCGCCTGGATGGCCGAGATGATCCTGTATCGGCTCAACCAGGTGCCCGACAAGAACTATCGCCGGCTCATGGAGCTCCTCGGGCTCAGGCTGCAGGAGCCCGAGCCCGCGCGCGGCGAGGTAACGTTCTACCTCTCGGCGCCGCAGCCGCAGGCGGTCGTCATCCGCCAGGGCACCGAGGTGGCGACGGTGCGCGCCGAAGGCCAGCCCTCGGTGGTGTTCAGCACCGATCAGGACCTGGAGATCCAGCCGCCCAGGCTCGTCGCCCTGGCGGTCGGCAGCGGTGGCCGGGCGGATGGCGAACACAGCCTCCACACGCAGAACCTGCAGCACCTGGGCGTGGCCGGCTTTGAGTTGGAGGCCTTTGGCCCCCAGCCACAGGCCGGTGACGCCCTCTATCTGGGCTTTGCGAACGACCTGAGCCACCACGTCGTGGGCCTCGACCTCACCTGCCCGGTCGCCACGGGCCTGGGCATCGACCCCAACGCCCCCCCGTGGCAGTGGGAGGTCTCCGGCGGAGAAGAGGGCAGCGGCGAATGGCGTCCCGCGGTCGTCGAATCCGATAGCACGGGCGGCATGAACCAGTCGGGGACAATCTTGTTGCGCCTGCCGCGCATGGGGCTGCGCGAGCTGGCAGGCCAGCGTGGCTATTGGCTGCGCTGCCAGGTGGCCGAGCCGGCCGTGGAGGGCCGCGGTTATGACAAATCCCCGCGCATCCACAATCTGGCCGTGCGCAGTTGGGGCGGATCGGTGATGGCCACCCATGCCTCGGTGGTGAGCGGCGAGGTGTTGGGCCGCTCCGATGGCTCGCCCGGGCAGCGCTTCCAGCTCGAGCATGCCCCGCTCCTGCGCCGGGCAACTGGCGAAGTGGTGGAGGTGCGCGCCCAGGGCGAAACGCGTTGGGAGCCGTGGGTCGAAGTCCCCGATTTCTCCGGCTCCGGCCCGTTCGACCGGCACTTTACCTGCGACAGCACCTCGGGTGAGGTGTGCTTCGGGCCCGCCCTGCGCCTGCCCGATGGGTCGGTCCGCTCCTACGGCGCCATCCCGCCGCGCGGTGCCCAGGTGCGCTTTTCGCGCTACCGCTACGGCGGCGGCGTGATCGGCAACGTCCAGGCCGGCACCCTGACCGTGCTCAAGACGTCGATCCCCTACGTCGACCGGGTCACCAACCACAAGGGCGCCACCGGCGGCCTCGACGCCGAGAGCATCGAAGCCGCCGAGATGCGCGCTCCCCAGCTCCTGCGCTCCCAGGGCCGGGCGGTCACCGCAGGCGACTATGAGGCGCTGGCCACCATGGCCGACTCGCGGGTGCAGCGCGCGCGCTGCGTGCAGCCCCTCGCCGCCGACGGCCGCGACGAGCCGCTGGCCGGCCGCATCTTCCTCCTGCTCGTGCCCAGGGTCAGCCAGCCGGCCGGCCGCATCGCACCGGAGGACCTCAAGCTGCCGGGCGACCTGGTGGACGCGGTGCGCCGCTACCTGGATGACTACCGCCTGCTCACCGTCCGCCTCGACATCCGCGAGCCCGAGTACATCGTCGTGTCGGTACAGGTCACGGTGGCTGCCAGGCCCGACAGCGACCCGGGGCGCGTGCGCGCCGAGGTCGAGCAGCGGCTCTACGGGTTCCTGAACCCGATCGTGGGCGGCCCGGGCCAGGGGTGGCCCTTCGGCCGCGCCCTCTACCCGTCGGACCTCTACGCCTGCTTGCAGGGCGTGCCAGGCATCGAGTTCATCGAGGCACTGCGCATCTTCCAGGTGCTCCCCTCGGGCGACCGTACCGAGGTCACCGGCCGCCTCGACGTGCCCGTACATGGCCTCATCGCCTCCGGTGAACACCGGGTTGAGGTCAAACTCCAGGAAAGATAGTGGGGCAGGCTTTCCAGCCTGCCCAGCCTCCCTCCTGCAGCCAACCAGGCAGGCCAGGAGGCCTGCCCCACCCCATCAGGGGGAATGTGCCCATGGCGTCGACAAGTACACTCGCTCTGCTCCACATGACGTTTCCGGATGGCACCGAGCGGACCATCCCGGTCAGCCGCACCCCGTTCAACATCGGGCGCGCCCCCGAGAGCGACCTGCTCCTCGCCGTCCCGGAGGTCTCGCCCCAGCATGCTCGCCTGCTCTTCCAGGCCGGCGAGGTCGTCCTGGTCGACCTGAACAGCGCGAGCGGCACGTGGGTCGACGAGCGCCGGCTTGAGGCAGGCGACCCTTGCGCCATCGCCTTTGGGCAGCGTTTTCGCATCGGGCCATACACCCTGCGCCTGGAGCCTGCCGTGGGCAGCGCCCCGGCTGCGCAGGCCGAGCGCCGCGAACGGCCCGGCCGGCAACCGGCTGCCGCGCCGCCACCCAGCCCCCCGCCTCCCCCGGCGCCGCCCGAGCCACCCGAGGGAGGCCAGGTGCCCTACGACGAGGCCCTCGGGCTCCCCGGCGACTGCAGCCGCTACCTGCAGTACCTGCCACCCATCTACGCTGCCGACCCCTTCCTGGGGCGCTTCCTGCTCGCCTTCGAGGGCGTGCTTGCCCCCATCGAGCAGGCCGTGGATCACTTTGATCTGTACTTGAGCCCGCGCACGGCGCCTCGCTACTTCCTGGAGCAGCTCGCCCGTTGGCTTGGCGTTACCCTCGACGAAAAGTGGCCCACTGCCAAGAGGCGCGCCATCCTGGCCGAGGCCGCTGAACTCTACCGACGCCGCGGCACGCGTTGGAGCCTGAGCCGTCACATCGAGATCTATGCCGGCGTGCCGCCCGAGATCATCGAGCCCGACGACCGCCCCTTCCATTTCCAGGTCATCCTGCGCCTGCCGCCAGGGCAAGCCGCCGACCGGGCGTCCGTCGAGCGCATCATCCAGGCGAACAAGCCCGCCCATACGACCTATGAGCTCGATATCGTACACACCGCCTAGCCGCGCACGGCGGTTCTCGCCGGGCGCGGTGGATTCGTCTTGGAGGATGGAGGGGCATGGCTGAGCATCAGGTTGGCGACAGCACGGCGCCCACAACAGGCTCCACCCTGCGCGAGTTGCTGGAGGGGCTCCGGGCCGCCGGCCGCCAGTTGGCCCTGACGGAGGCGGTCGAGCTTGCGCGCCAGGTCTGCCTGGCCGCCGATGAGGCCCGGCGCCTGGGAGCGCCGCCCGGCGACCTTCGGCCGGAGGCGATCCTGCTCGTGCCCGAGGCCGGGGCCCCGCCCGGCTACCGGGCCGTGCTGGCCGGGCAACCCGCAGAGGAGGCCGCCTCCGCAGGCGCACTCGCCTACCTCTCGCCCGAGCGGGCCATCGGCGACGTGACCGGACCGCCAAGCGAGGTCTACTCGCTCGGCGTCCTGCTCTACGAGTTGGTGGCCGGCACGCCTCCGTTCTCGCCGCGGGGCCTCACCGAGGCGATCCGTTGTCACACCCGCGAGCAGCCTCCGGCGCCACGCACGCTGCGCCCCGACCTGCCCGAGGCCCTGGAGCATGCCATCCTGACGGCCCTCGCCAAGGACCCCACCGCCCGCTTTGCCGATGCCGGAGCCATGGCCAGCGCGCTGGCTGAGGTGCAGCAACAGGCGCTGGCCGGCGAGCAGGCCACGCCGGCGCCAGAGCCCGCGGCGCCAGCGGCCCCGCCCGGCGAGCCGACAGGCGACATGCTCACCATCATCGCATCCGATGGGGCCGTGCGGTCGGTGCCCGGGCGCCGCGGCAGCATGCGCGTCGGCCGCAGCGCCGACAACGAAATCGTGCTCGACTATGCGGGCGTGGAGCCACACCACGCGCGCCTGCTCTTCGGCGATGGCGAGTGCTGCGTGGAGCGCACCGGCGCCGGCGAGACGACGCTCGGCGGCAGGGACCTCGCACCCGGCGCCCCTGAGCCCTGGCCCCCTGAGCAGGTGCTGCGCGTGGGCCCGGTGCGCATGCGCCTGGAGCCGGCGGCGCCCTCCGCCGCTCGACCTGCACCAGAGCCAGCCGCACCATCCCAGCCAGCAGCTCCCCAGGCGCCACCACCCAAGCCCCAGCGCCCTCTGCCGGCGTGGGCGCTGCCATTGGCGGCGGTGGTGCTGCTCGGGGTGCTGGGCGCCACACTCTGGGTCATCCTCCGGCCGCCCGTCATCCGCAGCCTCACCGTCGACCCACCGGCTCCCGTGGCAAGCCAGCCCGTTACCATACGTTGGCGCCTCGACAACGCCGGCACCGTGGCCATCGAGCCGCTAACCGGCCCGCTCGACGCGGCCGCCGGAGAGTACACCCTCGCCAACGGCCTTGCCGAAGGGCAGCGGTTGACCTTCATCGCGCGCAACCGCTTCAGGAGCGTCAGGCAGCCGCTGCCCATACAGGTTCTGGCCCCGACGCCGCTGCCCACTGCCACCCAGCCATCGGCCACCGCGGCGCCCACGCGTCGGGCCACGGCCGAGCCCACCGCTCTGCCCACGCGCCCGCCTACCATTCCGCCCACGCCGGCGCCCAGCCCCTCGCCGACGGCCTGCCCGCCGCCGGCTGCCAGCTTCGGCGCGGCCTATGCGCGCTGGCGCAGCCAACTCGGCTGCCCCGTGGCCAGCGCCGCGGAGACGTGGATGGCCATCCAGCGCTTCGAGCACGGCTGGATGTTCTGGAGTCAGGACTCGGCCGAGATCCACGTGCTCATCGCTGCCGGCGGCAGCACCAAGTGGCTTCGCTACGCCGACACTTGGGCCGAGGGCCAGCCCGACCGCGACCCCTCGCTCACGCCGCCGGCGGGGCTGCAGCAGCCCGTCCGGGGCTTTGGCAAGGTCTGGCGCGAGCAACTGGGCGGACCGGCATCGGCCATCGGCTGGGCCGTGGAGACGGAGCAGGGCTATGGCGGCACACGCCAGCGCTTTTCGAACGGCATGCTGCTCGCCGGACCCGGCAGCCAGGCCTTCGCCCTCTTCGCCGATGGGCATTGGGAGGGGCCATAGGGTTCGGTCGTAGGCTGTAGCCGAGTAGCCCATCGTGGGGTGACCGATTGTCGGCGGCCAGTCGCCCAATGCCAGCGGCATCGGCAACGGGCCGTGAGCAACCAACCAGATAACAACCAGTGAGGGCAGGAGAACATGACCAGTGCTATGAATGCCGAACCAGGCACAACAGGCCACGACCAGATCACCATCATGGCGCCCGACGGCACGGTGCGCGTGGTGCCAATCGCCACACCCGAGCTGACCGTCGGCCGCAAGCCCGAGAACACCATCGTGCTGGACTACCCCGACGTCTCGCCGCTGCACGCGCGCATCCAGTTCGATGGCACCCACTATCGCGTCATCGACCTCAACAGCACCAATGGTACCTACCTGGGCAACGTACGCCTGCTGCCGGGGATGCCCGAGGTATGGGCCCCCGAAAAGGCCGTGCGCATCGGCGAAAGTTGGCTGCGGCTGGAGCGCAAGCAGGCCGCCAGGACCACCCCTCAGCCGGCGGGCGCGCCCGGCGCACCGGCAGAGGGCGCCGGCACCGCACCGCGGGTGGCCGCCTTCATCGAGGCGCCCGACCTCGCCGTCGACCCCGGCGCTGCCGCGGTGCTCACCATCACCGTGCTCAACCAGGGACCGGTCGTCGACCACCTGCAGGTGTCGGTGCTCAACCTGCCGGCCGACTGGCTCCCAGGTCCCATGCCGGTGGTCCGCCTGCTGCCCGGAGCTCGCCAGCCGGTGACCATCACCATCGCCCCGCCCCGCCAGCCCGAGAGCCGCGCAGGCACTTACCCCTTTACCGTTCGCGTGTCGAGCCAGGAGGCCGCCGGCCAGTGCGCTGATGTGCAGGCGCGGCTCACCGTCAACCCCTACGCGCGGTTCCAGGGCGAGCTCAGGCCACAGGCTGTGCGCGCCGGCAAGCCGGCGCAACTGCGCATCGAGAACCAGGGCAACGCCCCGCAGACGTACACGGTGTCGTGGCGCGACCGCGCTGAGGAGCTGGCCTTCCAGCCGCAGGAGCGGCAGATCACCGTGAATGGGGGCGAAGCCGGCACCGCCGAGTTCCGCGCCAATGCTCGCAAGCGCCCCTTGATCGGCGGGGAGAAACGCCACAGCTTTGTCGCCGAAGTCGCCGCACCCGGCGGCGAGAAGCAGACCCTCGCCGGCGAGGCCATCAGCCGGGGCCTCATCCCGCCCTGGCTGCCGCCGGTGCTCCTGGTGCTCATCCTCGGCGCCGCCGGGGTGCTGCTCGCGCTCCTGATGCAGGGCCGCCAGCCGCCAACCATCCACTCGCTCACCGTGGACCCGCCGGCACCGGTTGCTGGCCAGCCGGTGACGGTCCGTTGGTCGGTCAAGGGCGCCGAGACCATCGAGCTGCGGCCCCTCGTGGCGGGCATCGACCCCGCCGCCGGGCAGTACACCTTTGCCGCCGGGCTGCCGGCAGGGGCCAGCATCACCTTCGTCGCCCAGAACCAGTACGGCAGCACCGAACGCCCGCTCGCCCTCTCGGTACAGAGCCCGACGCCGACGCCCACGCCCGAGCCCGGCGCGCCGATCATCAAGGAGTGGTCCGTGTCGCCGCTCACAGTGGTGAAGGGGCAGCCAGTGACCATCCGTTGGACGGTGGAGAACGCCGAGAGCGTCACGGTGCAGCCCATTGGCACAGTGGACCTCAGCGGCGAACTGCAGGAGAAGCCTGGTGCCACCACACGCTACATCCTGACCGCCACCAACAAGGGCAAGACGGTGCAGCGCTCCTATGAGGTGATCGTGGAAGAGGCCACGCCCACGCCCACCGCGGGCAAATTGCCGACGCTCGCCAAGCCGGTCATCACGCCACTCAAACCGGTTGTCCCGCTGCCGTCGGCGACGCCCACACCCACCACCATGTTCAGGATCATCACACCGGCGATCAAGATCATCACGCCGAGCTCGTAGGAGCAGGCACTCGCGAGCCAGATCAAGCCACCGCTGGTCGTTGGACGTCGAGGAGGACGCACATGGAGATACTCGCGGAAGGCCAGGGAGAGCTCCTGGGGTGGCACGACCCGGATGAGAACCGGCAGTGGGTGCGCGAGCACAAGTCCAGGCAGCTCGTCGACAAGCGCATGACGGTGCGCGAGGCGGTGGAACGCTTTGTGCACGACGGCGACTATCTGGCTATGGGCGGGTTCGGCCACATCCGCACGCCCATGGCGCTCGTCTATGAGATCGTCCGCCAGCAACGGCGAAACCTGGCCGTGGCCGGCAAGACGGCTGTGCACGATATCGATATCCTCATCGGCGCTGGCTGCGTGAGTCGGGTGGAGGTGGCCTACGCCTTTGGCCACGAGCTGCGTGGCCTATCGCCAGCGGGGCGCCGCGCAGTGGAGTCGGGCCAGTGCCGGGTGGTGGCCGAGATCTCGAACGGCGGCTACCAATGGCGCTTCCTGGCCGGCATGATGGGCGTCCCTTTCATCCCCTCACGCAACATGCTCGGCACCGATACCTTCCAGAAGAGCGCCTGCAGAGTCGCCCGCGACCCCTGGAGCGGCAAGCCGGTCTGCCTGATCCCGGCCAGCTACCCGGATGTGGCCATCTTCCACGTGCCCCGCGCCGACATGTACGGCAATGCCCAGATCGACGGCATCCTGGTGGAGGATTTCGAGCTGGCCCGCGCTGCCCGTCGGGTCATCGTGACTGCCGAGGAGATCGTCGATAACGAGGCCATCCGCGCCGAGCCCTGGCGCACGGTCATCCCCTTCTACGTCGTCGATGCCGTGTGCGAGGTGCCCTACGGCGCCCACCCCTGCCAGATGCCCTACCTCTACTTCTTCGACGAGGCGCACATCGGCGAGTGGCTGCGGCTCTCGCGCACGCCCGAGGGCACCGAGGCCTACTTTGCGCGTTATGTCTTCGGCGTGGAGGATTTCGAGGCCTACCTGGAGCGGGTGGGCGGGGTGAGGAAGCTGAGCTACCTGAGGCGGGTGGAGCGCCTTCAGGAGCGCATGCAGGCGCCCTGGCTCGATAAGGAGTAGGAGGCAACGATGCCAATCGAGGGCTACAGCTTGCGCAAGCTCCAGGCCTGCGTGGCGGCACGCATGTTGGAGAACCACCGCTCGGTCTTTGTGGGCACGGGGCTGCCTATGATCGCGGCCCTGCTCGCCCAGCGCACCCACGCGCCGGGCATCCTTATCGTTTTCGAAGCGGGCGGCATCGGCCCGCAGCCGCCCGTGCTGCCCATCTCGGTGGGCGACTCCCGCACCTTTCACCGCGCCGTGGCCGCATCGAGCATGCACGACGCCATGTCGGCTGCCCAGGCCGGCTATCTCGACTATGGCTTCCTCGGCGCCGCGCAGATCGATATGTACGGCAATATCAACACCACCGTGATCGGGCCCTGGGAGCACCCGCGCGCGCGCCTGCCTGGCTCGGGCGGCGCCAACGACCTGGGCTCCTTCTGCCACCGCACCATCGTCATCATGCAGCAGGACCCGCGGCGCTTTGTGACCAAGCTGGACTTTCTCACCACCCCCGGCTACCTGAGTGGCCCCGGCGCCCGCGAGCGCGCCGGCCTGCCCGCCGGCTCCGGCCCCTACCGGGTCATCACCCAGCTCGGGGTCTACGGCTTCCAAGAGGAATCGAAGCGCATGCAGCTCCTGAGCGTGCACCCGGGAGTGACCGTCGAGGAAGCGTGCGCGAGCAGCGCCTTCGAAATCCTCGTTCCGGGCCGGGTGGAGACCACCACGCCGCCTACAGAGGAGGAGTTGCGCCTGCTCGGCGAGATCGACCCCATGGGCATCTCCGTGGGAAGATAGCGGCCGTGCCGTAGGCGAGGCATGTTGCCTCGTGCCCTGCGAGGCAACATGCCGCTACTGCAGCTCCTGGCGCGCGATCACCAGGCGCAGGATCTCGCTCGTGCCCTCGCCGATGCTGCAGAGGCGCTGGTCACGGTAGATGCGCTCGACATCATAGTCCTTGGTGTAGCCGTACCCCCCATGGATCTGCAAGGCCTTGAACGCCGCCCGCTCCGCCGCCTCCGATGCGTAGAGCTTGGCCATAGCCGCCTCGCGGGTAAAGCGCACGCCGCGGTCCTTCAACCACGCCGCGCGGTACACGAGCAGGCGCGCCGCTTCGATCTCGGTGGCCATGTCGGAGATCATCCACTGGATGGCCTGGAAACTGGCGATCGGCTGGCCGAACTGCACGCGCTGCTTCGAGTAGGCTACCGCGCCCTCCAGCGCCGCCTGCGCCAACCCCAGCGCCATAGCACCGATGGAGATGCGCCCGCCGTCGAGCACGGTGAGGAACTGCTTGAACCCTTCGCCGGGCTTGCCCAGGATGTTCTCTTTGGGCACGCGGCAATCCTCGAAGAAGAGCTGCGAGGTCACCGAGCCCCTGAGCCCCATCTTCTCCTCGTCGCGGCCGGCGCGGAAGCCGGGGGCGCCCTTCTCGACGATCAGGTTCGAGATGCCGCGCGAGCCGGCGCTGGGGTCAGTGCGCGCGGCAATGACCACCACATCGGCAATCGAGCCGGAAGTGATGAAGGTCTTCTGGCCGTTGATGATCCACTCGTCGCCCTTCAGCACCGCCGTGGTTTGGATGCCGGCCGCATCCGAGCCTGCGCCCGGCTCGGTGAGTCCAAAGGCGCCCAGCTTCTCGCCCCGGGCCAGAGGCACCAGGTACTTCTGCTTCTGCTCCTCTGTGCCAAAGTAGACGAAGGGCATGCTCCCCAGCGAGGTGTGGGCAGCCATCGTGATACCGGTGGAGCCGCAGGCCCGCGAGACCTCTTCGACGGCAATGGCGTAGCTCAGATAGTCGGCCCCAGCCCCGCCGTACTCCTCAGGAACGGGCAGGCCGAGCATCCCCATCGCGGCCATCTTGCGGATCGTCTCCCAGGGAAAGCGACCTTGCGCGTCGGTCTCGCGCGCCAGGGGCCGGATCTCCTTCTCCGCAAAATCGCGCATCGACTTTTGGAAGAGCTTTTGCTCTTCGCTCAGCTCGAAATCCATCGCAGCCTCCTGGCGAAAGGAAGGAACTGATGGAACTGGCGGAACTGGGGAACTGAGGGGAGGATTGCGGGCCTCTTGCTGACGGTGACGGCCCTCCCTTCAGTTCCCCCCGTTCCTCCAGTTCCCTCAGTTCCCTCGTTGAATGGGCTCGAACCACACGTCGTTGGGGGTCCAATCCACCAGGCGGCGGAAGTGGGCGCGCACCGGCATGCCGATGCTCACCTCTTCGGGCCTGCAGCCTTTGATACGGGTCAAGAAGACGGTATCGATGCCCGGCAGCTCTACGTAGGCCAGCACAAAGGGCACCTCGTTCAGAAAGGCCTCGGCCGCGAAGTGGAGCACCGAGAAGGTGTGCACCTTGCCCTCCTGCGGAGCCTCGAACCAGGCCGTCTTGCCGCCGCATTTGCCGCAGTCGCGCCGTGGGGGCAGCCAGGTAGCGCCACACTGCACACAACGTGTGGCCAGGAGCTTTTTCGCCCTCAGGCCGAGGAAGAATTCGGAGACTTCGCCGTAGCTGTGGATATAGTCGATCTCATAGTGCCGCCCGACCTGCAGAGGTGTGAAGCCATAGACTTCGGTCATGATCTCCTCCTATCCGGGGTGGTTTCAAGGGCCCCCTCCGCTGCCACAACTGCGCTCGCCGTACTGGCCGGCCGACCCAGGTAGCGGCCTGGGTGGCAGCCGGCATCCTGCTCCGCTCGAGCCCGGCCCCAACCCAGGGCGCCAAGAAAGGGCCTCCTTCCGGCCATGCGCGAAGCGCCGGACCCGGACCGGCCGGAAAGCTGTGCGATAGCGGCGCTACGAAGGCTTCTCAAGGATATTGACTGTGATATAGGTGCCCGTGCCAGCATGGCTGTGGCACAGGCCGCGTCGGGCGCCCTCCACCTGGATCTTGCTGCCGTCAATGGCCTGGCGAAAGTCACTGCAGTGCTTGGCCATGGTGCCCTGGAGCTGCCACAGGGTAAAGACTCCCTGCATGATGCCCGTGGCCCCCACGGGATGCCCGCACGCGATCAGCCCACCCGAGGGGTTGACCGGCAACTCTCCACCCAAGTAGGGACCGCCCTCGTCCACCCAACGGCCCCCTTCACCATAGAGGCAGAAGCCCAGGTCCTCGTAGGTCTGCAACTCGCTGGAGGCATAGGCGTCGTGCACCTCGGCAAAGTCGATCTCATGGAGCGGGTCCTTGATGCCGGCCATCGCGTAGGCCTGGCGCGCCGCCTCGCGCGCGCCACGGAAGGAGTGCAGCCCCGGCCAGCGACCCTTGAGATAGTCATACTTCTCGGGGTCCTCGCCGGGCAGGGGGATCACGTCGCCGTGCGGCCGGTCGCCCAGGCGCATGGTATCGGTGCCACAACCCACACCGGTGATGATGGCATAGTCGCCTTTGGGGCGCAGTTTCTTCGCCCACTCCTCGGTGCAGAGGATCAGGCAGGCCGCGCCATCGCTCATGACGCAGACCATGGGCCGGGTCAGCGGCGTCGAGATGAGCGGGGCCTTGAGCACACCCTCCACCGTCCAGCGCTCATGCTTCTGTGCCCAACGGTTGTTGAAGGCGTTCTCATAGTTCTTGACGGCAATCCTGGCCAACTGCTCGGGCGTGGTGCCAAACTCGTGCATGTGCCGCATGGCCATGGTGGCATAGTAGCCGGAGTAGAAGCCACCCACCGGGAAGTCGAAATCGGTGTCGGAAGCCAGGGCGATGAACTCGTTGCCCTTGGCCGTGTTCACCTCCGACATCTTCTCAAAGCCATACACCAGGCACACGTCCGAGAGGCCCGAGGCCACGTCCATGTAGCCCCCGCGAATGCCCAGGCCGCCTGTGGCCCCGCCACCTTCGATGCGCATGCTGGGCCGTGGGCACATCGCAAGATAGTCCTGGGTGAGGGAGTCGAAGAGGAGTTGGGAGTTGAAGTGGTCGGAGAAGTAGGTGCAGATGGTGCTCTGGATATCGCGGATGTCGAGGCGACCTTCCAGGTCGTTCATCGCATAGTCGAAGGCATCCTTGACCATGGCCTCCTGGGTGTTCAGGTTCGCCTTGGCGAACTTGGTGATCCCACCCGACACGGCGCAGACTCGGCGCATCGCAACCTCCTCGTTTACATTGCGCGTGGAATCCGTTTGCAGGCAGCGTTGGCAGCGCCTGACCTCCCTCCTTTCAGGAGCAAAACCCGGCGAACACTCTTGTATCATATCACCTTTCTGGACTCTTCGTCAAGCGTGATGAGTGTGTACCCGCTATGTCGCTTTCATGCTGTGCAAGCAGGCCGTGCTCGCACCCTGCCCAGGGGGTGCTCAAGCCCTCCTTTGACAGCCGCCGCCAGACGGGCTAGAGTGATAGCCCAGTTGCCTTGCGAAGAGGAGCAGAGACTTGGCCCGCACGGTGATTCTGGATTGGGGCGACACTGTGATGCGCAACCTGCCCTATGCGGGCCCCATGGCGCAGTGGCCGCGCGTCGAGGCCGTGCCGGGGGTCCAAGAGGCGCTGGGGGCGCTCCGTGGCCGCTGCCAGGTGGTGCTGGCGACGAACGCCGCCGACTCGGGCGAGGCGCTGGTGCGCCAGGCCCTGGTCCGCGCCGGGCTGGGAGACTATTTCGACGCCGTGCTCACCGCGCGCGAGTTGGGCGCGCGCAAGCCCGAGCCGGCCTTCTTCCGGGCGGTGCTGCATGCCACCGGTACAGCGGCCCACGAGGCCACCATGGTCGGCGATGACTATGCGGCCGATGTGGCCGGCGCCAAGGCGGCGGGCCTGCGCGCCATCTGGTTCAACCCGCAGGCACGGCCCTGCCCCGAGGCGGCTCCGCTGTACGACGCCGAAGTGCAGGCCATGGCCTGCCTCCCGGCAACTGTCGGTAGCCTCCACCTTCCGGATATCGCCGAGTGCCTGGCGCTCCTGGCCAGCCAGGGGGCGCCACCACAGTTGCTGGCCCACGTCCGCACAGTAGCACGGGTGGCCTTTCGCCTGGCCGAGGCCCTGCGCGGCCGCGGCGCTTCCGTCGACCCGCTGCTCGCCCACCGCGGCGGCCTGCTGCACGACCTCGACAAGATCACGGCGCAGCGTTCAGGGCGCATCCACGGCCAGTTGGGGGCTGAGCTACTGCGCAGCGCCTGCCACCCAGAGCTGGCGTCCATCGTCGAGCGACATCTCATGTTCACCATCCTGGATGGCGAGCGTGGCCCGGCCACCTGGGAGGAAAAGCTCGTCTACTATGCCGACAAGGTCGTCGAAGGCGACCGTGTGGTGCCGCTGGAAGAACGACTCCAGGCGCTCTGTGCGCGCTACCCCCAGAACGCCGAGCGCATGCACGCCTGCCTGCCCTCGATGCGCGCCCTGGAGGCTGAGATTGGTGCTGCCCTCGGTGTGGCACCGCAGGAGCTGCTTCGCCTGCTACGGAGGCTGCCATGATCCCAGAGAGCCACTGGCCCGTCCTGCGCCAGCTCTGCGCCCGCCTGGAGCACGAGCCGATCGCCTGGGCGGTTACCGGCTCGACCGGCCTGGCCCTGCAGGGCGTGCCCTGCGACGTGCACGACATCGACATCCAGGGCGACGAGATGAGCGTCTACGTCATCGAGCGCTGCTTCGCCGGGCACGTCCGGCAGGCGGTACATATGCGTAGGAGCGAGACCATCGGCTCGCACTTTGGCGTGCTCGAGATCGAGGGCGTCACAGTGGAGCTGATGGGAGGCCTGCAGAAGCGCCTGCCGAGCGGCGAGTGGGAGCCCCCGGTGCCGGTGGGCGAACTGCGCCGCTTTGTGGAAGCTCGGGGCCTGCACATCCCCGTCCTGCCGCTCGAGCACGAGCACGAGGCCTACCGGCTCATGGGCCGCACGGCCAAGGCCGAGTTGATCAAGAGGACCATCGATGCACAACACTCGAGGAGGCAGTAGGGCGTGAGCGGCTTCGAACCGGTTCTGACCAGGCTCAAGCAGACCCGCCAGGCCGCCGCGGGCTATCCCCGCGGCTTCTGGTTCCTGTTCTGGGGCACGCTCATCTCCAGCACAGGCAACAGCATGGTCTGGCCCTTCATCACCATCTACATGCGCCAGCGGTTGGGCATCGCCCTCACTACCGTTGGGCTGCTCTTCACCCTGAACTTTGTGGCTGCCTTCGCGGCCACCTCGTTCACCGGCCCGGCCGTCGACCGCTTCGGCCGCAAGGGCGCGATGCTCCTGAGCCTGGCAGCGAGTACCGTCTACCTGCTGGGGCTCATGCGCGTGTCGACCCTCGGTGGATGGGCCGCCTTGGTCATCCTCAACGGAGCCTTTGGCCCGCTCTACTCCATCGGCTCGAACGCCATGATCGCCGACATGGTGCCCTCCGAGCGGCGGACGGAGGCCTACGCCCTCCTGCGCATGATCTCGAACCTCGGGGTGGCCATCGGCCCCTCGATTGGCGGATTCGTGACCGGGGTCTCGTACGGGCTGGCTTTCTCCACTGCGGCCGCTGCGTCGGCGTGCTTTGCTCTGGTGATCCTGTTCTTTGTGAGAGAGACCATCCCGCAGCCAGAGGAGAGCAACGGCCGGAGGGCGGCCGGCTATGGCCCCGTGCTGCGCGACCGGCCGTTCCTGGCCTTTGTGGCCATGTTGACCCTGGCCAACATGGCGTACGCGCTGATGACCACGCTGCTGCCGGTCTACGCCAAGGAGGGCTTTGGCGTGCACGAGAGCCGCTACGGGTTGATCATGGCGACGAACGCCATCATGGTCGTCTTGTTCCAGTATGGCGTGACGCGGGTCACGAGGCGCTTCCCCGACCTGCCCGTGCTCGCCGTAGGGGCAGTGTTCTATGCGTTGGGCGTCGGCAGCATAGCCTGGGGAAGGGGGTTTGCGGCCTTCTTGCTGAGCATGGTCGTGCTTACGGTTGGCGAGCTCATCATCAGCCCGACGGCGACAGGGCTGGCGGCACGCCTTGCCCCAACGGCGATGCGCGGGCGCTACATGAGCCTCCTCAACCTGGCGTGGGGCCTGGGCTATGGGGTCGGCCCGGCGTTGGGCGGCCTGCTCAGCGACCGCCTGGCCCCTCAGGCGACCTGGTATGGCGGCCTCGTTGAGGGCCTCCTCGCCGCCGCAGGGCTGGCCCTCCTGGCCCGGCGGCTGCGGCAAGTGCCGGAAGCCAGCGGCGCCCGCGCCTAGCGGCGGCCGCGCGCTACGGAGGACGGGCCGGTATGGGGCCTGCCCGGCGCACGAGTTGCCATCGTGCCAGCAGGCGGCAGCCATACCCCCCCAGCGGACACTCGCGAGAGGAGAGAACCGGTTGGATATCCTCGTTTTCGGAGCCGGGGTTTTGGGCACGCTGTACGCCCAGCGCCTGCAGGAGGCAGGACACCGCGTCTCACTTCTGGCGCGGGGCAGCCGGTTGGCGGACCTGCGCGAACACGGCATCGTGCTGGAGAACGGCCACGCCGGGCGCTGGACCACGGTTGGGGTCAACGTGGTCGATGCTCTCGCCCCAGGCGATGCCTACGACCTGGCCATCGTCCTGGTGCGCAACAACCAGCTCGAAGGCGCGCTGCACGCCCTTGCAGGCAACACGCACATTCCGAACGTGCTGCTGATGGTTAACAACCTGTCGGGTCCGGAGGGGGCTGTGCGCGCCCTGGGCAGCCAGCGGGTATTGCTGGGCTTCCCCGGAGCGGGCGGCGCGCGCCACGGCCACGTGGTGCGCTATCACATCCTGCCAGGCTGGCTGCAGGCAACCACCCTCGGCGAGCTCGATGGGCGCAGCACCGCGCGCATCCGGGCGATTGCCCGGGCACTGCGAGGGGCAGGCTTTCCGGTGGAGACCTGCGCCGACATGGATGCCTGGCTCAAAACGCACGCGGCCTGGGTCAGCCCCGTGGCCAACGCCATCTACATGGCCGGTGGCAGCAACTACCGGCTGGCGCGCACGCGTGACGGCCTGGTACTGATGGTCCGCGCCATCCGCGAGGGCTTTCGAGTGCTGCACGCCCGTGGCATCCCCATCACGCCGGCGCGCCTCAGGCTTTTCGAGTGGCTGCCGGAGCCGGTGCTGGTGGCCGGCTGGCAGCGGGTGCTGGCCACGCCCTTTGCCGAGACGGTCATGGCCGCACACGCCAACGCTGCCCGCGATGAGATGGGCCAGCTCGCTGCCGATTTCCGCGCCCTGGCCGCCGCCACCGGCGTGCCCACCCCCACCATGGACCGCCTGGCCGCCTACGTGGACCCGGCCGTCGCGCCAGCGCCGGCGGGCAGCGCCCGCATCCCCATGAGCTGGCACGGTGCCTGGCTGGCACTGGCCGCTGTGGGAATGCTGGTGCTGGCCCTGACGCTGCGAAACCGCCAGCCTCGCGCGCGGCTCAGGCAAGATCGGGCCACTTGAATGGAGGCTTGCGCTCGTGTTGCAAGATGAGCTGTACCGGGCCATTGTGGCCCGGCGCTCAGTGCGCCGGTACGACAGTACGCCCCTCGACGAGCCAACCCTGGCGCGTGTGCGGGCGATCGTGGCGGGCGTGCGGCCCCATTGGGGTGTGGGCCCCATCCGGGCATCACGCTTCGCACATGACCGGAGCGGAACCTCTTTAGGGGTTTTGGCGGGTTGCCCGAAGCGGAGCCGCCCGCAGGCGGCCCCGCTTCGGGCAACCCGCCAAAACCCGGCCCGGCTCAGCACGGGCAGCCGCGGAGGCCGGTGCCGGGTGGAGTTGCGCCAGGCACGGTGGCAGTGCAAGAGCCTATCCGAACAGGCGTAGAGTAGCCGTCTGTGGCGTTGCCGGGTGCGAGCCTGGCGGTGTTATGTGGAAGGAGAAGGCAAATGATCATCGGCGAGCGGATCCGGCTGCGCGCCATCGAGCGCGACGACATCCCGACCTTTCTGCGCTGGTTCAACGACCCGGAGGTGCGCCAGTTCCTGACCATGTACGAGCCCATGTCGCGGGCCAAGGAGGAGCGCTGGTTCGAGGCACAGCTCGAGGCGCGCGACGACTATCTCTTTGCCATCGAAGCCCCTGCTGGCGATGGGTGGGTGCACATCGGCAACTGCGGCCTGCACAAGACCGACTGGAAGAACCGCAACGCCACCCTGGGCATCGCCATCGGCGAAAAGGCCTACTGGGGCCAGGGCTACGGCACCGATGCCGTGCGCACCCTGTTGCGCTTCGCCTTCAGCGAACTGGGCCTGCACCGGGTGGAGTTGGAAGTCTTCGACTACAACCCGCGTGCCCGGCGTTGCTACGAGAAGGCGGGCTTCCGGCTCGAAGGCACCCGCCGTCAGGCCTTGTATCGCGGAGGGCGTTTCCACGACGTCCACACCATGGCCGCCCTGAGCGACGAATTCGGCTCCGGGGAAGAGAGCCGTGGATAGCGGGCAGGCGCTCGCGCCGGTGGTGCCGCGGCGCCGTTGGGTGAGGACCGTGCTGCGCGCCCTGCTGGCGACGGCGCTCGCTGTGGCGTTCACGGGGGGAGGCCAGGCCAGGCCAGCCGCCGCCTCCCCTCCGCCAGAACTCGATGCTGGCGGTGCCTACGCCTTCCTCGCCTTCTGCCGCGACCTACAGGGGGGCCATCCCTGGAGCGAGGCCGCCATCCGCAGTCTGGCCGGCACTGCGCCCTACCGCGCGCTGATTGCCCACCATGCCAGCCTCGACCCGAGCGTGACGGCCGAGGCTTTCGTCGCTATGCTCCTGGCGTTGCGCGACGGTCGCCCGTACTCTGGCCCAACAGGCCGGCTTGTGCGCATCTATGCCACATACAGTGCGGCCCTCCAGCGGCTGCCCGAACTCCAGAGCCGGCTCGATGCGGCCTGCGCCTCGAACCCTGTCCCAGCCGCGTTCGCTCGGGCGCGGGCCAGCCTGCCGGGCGACGTGCGGCTGCCCACCCGAGTCTACCTGATCGCCGACGGCTTTACTCCGGTCTATGACCGGGGCGATGCGGTGGTGCTTGACCTGCTGGAGGCAACGAACCCCGGCCAGATCGAGGCCTTCCTTGCCCACGAGCTACACCTTGTCGCCACGGCGTCGCTCTTGCCCGCCCCCTGCCCCGACCCGCAGGTCGGGCTTGCCCTGGATACGTTGGCGGGCATGGTCCAGGAGGGGGCTGCCAGCACCTGGGTCGACCATTGGCGGGCCGCGCCGCTCCAGGGCGATCCCGAGGCTGTGGCCGGATTCATGCGCGCGGTGCTCACCGGCACGCTTCCGGTCGAGGAGGCAGAGCCGTGGTTCGCAGCCCTCGTAGACGATGGCCGTGAAGGTGGCGGCCCGCTCTACCGTGTGGGGAACGCCATGATTGCCGACCTCACCGAGCGCAGGGGACAGGCCTGGGTGCAGGCCAGGCTGGGCGACCCCGTCGGCCTCTTGCGAGACTGGCAGGGTCTACCCAGCGTCCCGTTCCACGAGGTGTCGGCCCTCCTCGACAGAGCGCGGGACCGTTGCCCGGCCTGGTTCCCGGGCAGCCAGTAACGGGGCTTGTACGGCAGGCTCGCCCTGTTGCAGCCCTGCTACACCCCATGGCGGGGCCGTTGCACCGCCGGCACACGGATGGAACCGAGACGTGCTATAATCAGGGCAGGTTGGCCCCCCGGCGCGGGGGTTCGGGAAGCGCCGAGCAGCCGCCCTTACCCTTGAGGAGGTATCTATGACCGCCCGTACCGCGGCCTGTGGCCGCCCCACCCGTGCTCTCCTGGCCCTGGCCCTCGTCGCCCTCGCCCTCGCTGCCTGTGGCACCGTCGAGCTCGGCGTCGAACGCACCGCTGCGCCTGCCACGGCCGCCCCCACGCTGCCGGCGCCGCCCACGATCGCGCCATCGACTGCCCCGTCGGCCACCGCTCTGACCGTGGCTACGGCTGCGCCGGCCACGGCAGCGCCCTCACCCAGCGCCACCCCCACCACCCGGCCCCTGGTGCTCGTCGATCGCGTCAAGGTGTTCCTGGTGGCCATCGGCGACGAAGGCAAAGCCGGCAAGGCCATAGGTTGTGGGGACAGCCTCGTCGCTGTCGAGCGCCAGATCCAGCCAACGTCGGAGCCGCTCAAGGCCGCCTACCAGGAGCTGCTCTCGATCCACGACCGGGAGTACGGCCAGTCGGGGCTCTACAACGCCCTCTACCAGTGTGACCTCAAGGTCGATAGCGTCACCCTGGCCAGCGGCAAGGCAACCGTCCGCCTCTCGGGTCAGACCGCTTTGGGGGGCGAGTGCGACAATCCCCGCGTGGGCGCTCAACTCACCGAAATCGCCCTCCAGTTTCCGACGGTGAAGGAGGTGGCCGTCTATGTGAACGGCGCCCCGTTGCAGCAGTGGCTGTCGCTGAAGTGATGCTCTGGCCGGCCCCCAGGTGCCTAGAGAGGGCACGAGATGGACGAGCTACGAGAACCCTATCGCATCCTGCTGGCCGATGACGACCAGGCCATCACCAATCACCTGGCCCCGTTCCTGGAGCGGGCCGGCTTTGCCGTGACGGTGGCCGGCGACGGCGAGGCGGCCCTGCACCGCCTGGACGAGGTGAAGCCCGACCTGATCGTCCTCGACGTGCTCATGCCCCGGCTCGACGGGCGAGAGGCCTTGCGCCGCCTGCGCCGCGCCAACGACTGGACCCCGGTGATCCTGCTGACCCAGGTGGGCGCGCCCGCCGAGCGCGCCCTGGCCCTCGACGAGGGTGCCGACGATTATCTCAACAAGCCTTTCGAACCCTTTGAGCTCCTGGCTCGCATCCGCGCCGTGCTGCGGCGCAGCCACGCCGGAACGCCCTCCCTGGCCGGTGCCCACAGGCTCTCCTGCGGCCCCCTCTCGCTCGACCGGCAGAGTCGCCGGGTGACCCTCGAGGGGCACGAGCTGGCGTTGACCGCCAAGGCCGTGGCCGTGCTCGAGTACCTGATGCTTCACCCCGACGAGGTGCTCGCCCGCGAGCGCCTGCTCGACGCCGTCTGGGGCTGGGACTATCCTGCAGCCACTCGGGCAGTGGATTCCCGTATCGCCGAGCTCCGCAGGCTGCTCCATGACGACGCCGAGGCGCCCCAGTTCATCGAGACCCTCGTCGGCCAGGGCTACCGCTTCATAGGCCGGGTGAGGGCAGAGGCATGAGGCGTTTCATCCTGCCCTTGCTGCCGCTGGCCGCGGGCCTGGCCTGTGCGGTAGCCCTGCAGGCAGGCCTCTCGCCCAACCCGATCCTGTACGCGCGGGTCGACGCCGGCACGCTCCTCGCCCTGGCTGGGCTCCTGGCAAGCCTCCTCTGGGCCGCAGGCACTGCGCTCTGGGCGCTGGCCGGCCGCCACGAGGGCCAGGCGCTGGCTCAGGCCCGGCTGGCCCAGGCCGAGGCGCACCGCCGCTTCCTGCGCCGGCTCGACCACGAGCTCAAGAACCCGCTCACCGCCATCCGCGCGGGCCTCGCCAACCTGCCGGCGCCGCAGGGCGACCCCGTGCTGGCCAGTGTGCGCAGCCAGGTCGACCGCCTGGTCCGCCTGACCGCCGACCTGCGCAAGCTGGCCGAGCTGGAGGTCCAGCCCCTGGAGGAGGAGAAGGTCGACCTGGGCGATCTGCTCGCCGAGCTGGCGGAGGTCGCGGCCGACCGGCCCGACGCAGAGGCGCGGCACCTGCGCCTCAGCCTGCCGCAGGCGCCCTGGCCGCTCCCTCACGTCCTCGGCGACCGCGACCTGCTCTTCCTGGCGCTGCACAACCTGCTCGACAACGCCTTCAAGTACTCACGGCCGGGCGACACCGTCGAGATTCGCGCCTTCGAGGACGGCGCCACGGTGGCCGTGGAGGTGGCCGACACCGGCCCCGGCATCGCCGACGAGGACCTGCCCCACCTGGGCGAGGAGCTCTACCGCGGGCGCGCACCCAGCGGCGTCGAAGGCAGCGGCCTGGGCCTGGCCCTCGTGCGGGCCATCGTCGCCCGGCAGCAGGGCACCGTGACCATCCGCAGCCGGCTGGGGCAAGGGACCGCCGTCACCCTGCGCCTGCCGGTGGCGCGGTGACATCATCGTGGCGCACGCGTTTCTGACACCGATCGACCTTCCGGAGATGCCAGGTGAAGAAGCGAACTGCCATCGTCACTCTGCCGATTCTCGCCCTGCTGGCGTCTGCCTGCGGCGGCACGCTCCAGGTCACAGTGGAGAGGGCGGCCACCCCGGCAAGCGCCCCCATAGCCATCGCCCGGCCGACCAGCGCCGCGCCGGGCATCACAGCCACGCCCACCGAGGCCCCTGGCCCCAAAGCTTTCGCCCTGGGTGATCTGGTGGTGGAAGAGTACCCGGTCGTGAGCAAGGACCTGGACACCCCCAACCACTTTGAGTTCAATCAGCGCATCCTGCCCGCCGTGCTCGAGAGGCGAAAAACCTGGCGCGGGCGGATCCCCGAACGACGCGCCGATGCCGCGAACCAGGCCCTCGCCCATTTCGGTTACAGGCTGCAGCCCAAATCGGATCCCCCTGGGCCGCGCTACGACCTCTACCAGGGCGACACAGTCGTCCAGGCCGATATCAGCACGGTGTGGCCCATCTCCGTCGCCGCGTCGGGCAGCGACTTTGCCCTGCTCGTGGAAGACGAGCGAGGACGCAGCCTGCTGGTCACCCGCGGGACCACCCAGCCGTGGGATGCCGCCCGGCACGGTTTCATCGCACCCGTGATGGTGGGCCTCGACCTGGTGAGCGTCGAGGCCACCGCCAACGGCCAGGATTGGCTTGTGCGGCGCGGTGGCCAGGTTGTCTACACCGTGCGCAACAAGCCCATTGGCCCCGCCAACCCGCTGAAAGGGCTTTGGTCGTGGAGCGGGCACTGGGTGCTGGAGGTCGACGGGCAGGTCATCGTCGACGGCAGAAGCTTGAACGAGGAACTGGGGTACCAGGAGGTCTTTGCGTGGCAACTGCTGAACGGCCAGCCCTTCTACTTTTTCAAGAAGGGCGGCCGCATCGGCGTCTCCTACGCCGGGCAAACCCTGGCGCCCCGCTACGACGAGGTGATCCACTACCGCTGCTGCGAGCCGGCCGCGTTCAACGTCGCGGGGAACGGCACCATGGTGTGGGGATATGCCCTGCGCGATGGCCTCTGGTATTATGTGGAGATAGGTGTCTACCGGTAGGATACCGGCTGCGTTGCTAGTACGGGAGAGCGGGTAGCGCCCTGGGGGGTGCCACTCGCTCTCCCGCACTACAAGCAGAGCTGACAGGTCTGTTGGTAGGCTAGCGCTTGGTGTACTGCGGCGCCTTGCGGGCACGCTTGAGGCCGGGCTTCTTGCGCTCCTTGACGCGGGGGTCCCGCGTGAGGAAGCCACCCTTGCGCAGCGTGGGGCGCAGCTCGGGGTCGGCCTCGAGCAGGGCGCGGGCAATGCCGTGGCTGACGGCCTCGGCCTGGCCAGTGACGCCACCGCCGGTGACGCGCACCATGACGCTAAAGCGCTCGGCCATGCCGGTCGCCTGCAGTGGGCTGCGGGCCCGCACCAGGTCGAACTCGCGGCTGAAGAACTGCTCAGCCGGCTTGCCGTTGACCACGATGGTCCCCGTACCTGGGTACAGGCGCACCTGCGCCACCGCCTCTTTCCGGCGCCCCGTGCCGTAATAGTATCGAACTGCCACGAATCTCCTCCTCCGACTGCTAGACCGCCAGCTTCTTCGGCTGCTGGGCCTGGTGCGGATGCTCAGGGCCCGCGTAGACCTTGAGTTTCCTGATCAGTGCGCGCCCCAGGCGGTTGTGGGGCAGCATGCCCCGCACAGCGAACCGGATCGCACGGTCGGGGTGGCGCGCCAGCAGGTCCGACAGCGTCGTTTCCTTCAAGCCACTGCGGTACCCCGAGTAGTGGTAGTACTTCTTTTGGCCAACCTTCTGCCCCGTGGTGCGGACCTTGTCGGCGTTCACCACGATTACAAAGTCACCCACATCCAGATGCGGGCTGAAAATGGGCTTCTGTTTGCCGCGCAGCACCACCGCAATCTTGGAAGCCAGGCGGCCGAGCGTCTGGCCCTCTGCATCCACCACGTACCAGTCTCGCTGGATCTCTCCCGCTTTCACCGCGTAGGTCTTCACTCTATGCCACTCTCCTTCTGCCATGGGTCCCAAGATGGCAGCGACCAATCTACCAGCCCCGGATCGTAGCGCACAGCCATCAAGCAGAGCCCATTGGGCGGCGCCAGCCCTGCCGCCCGCCGCGGATCGCGAGCCCGAATGATATCACCGAACTCGCCCACCGACAAGCGCCTGCGCCCCACTGCCACCAGGCTCGCTACCACGCGCCTCATCATGTGCTGCAGGAAGGCATCCGCCTCGACCTCGACGCAGATGCGCTCTCCCTCAGCCCAGGCAAGCGCCCGCAGCACCGAGCGTACGGTGTTCTCGCCCTGCGGTGCTCGCCCGAAGCTGCGCAGGTCGTGCCGCCCGACCAGCATCGCTGCCGCTTCGGCCATGCGGCCCACATCAAGGGGCCGGTCCACGTGCCAGGCGTAGCGGCTCAGCAGAGGCCGTCGCACAGGCTCGTTGTCGATCTGGTAACGGTACACCCGGCTCCGCGCACTGTAGCGCGCGTGGAAGCCGGGCGAAACCCGGGCCAGCGCACGGATCGCAATGTCCCTTGGCAGGTTGGCGTTCCAAGCGCGTTGCAGGTCACCCAAGGAATGGTGCCACGCCACCTGCAGATGCACCACCTGGCCCAGGGCATGCACCCCTGCATCGGTGCGCCCCGCCGGCACTACCCGCACCGGCTGCAGGGCGACCACCGCCAAGGCCTGCTCCAGCTCCTCCTGGATGGTGCGCTCCCCGGTCTGAACCTGGAAACCCGCGTACTCGGTGCCGTCGTACTCGATGAGCGCTGCAAGCCTTGAGGAACTGGCAGGACTCTCGGAACTGAGGGGAGCAGCATCCCCCTCTGGCGTCAGGAACTCGTCCTCGCCCGTCGGTTCCGCCAGTTCCTTCCTTTCCATCCGTCCCTTTTCTACTCGACGAGCGCCAGCAGGACCACCGGCGCGCCGTCGCCGACGCGCTGCCCCAGGTGCAACACGCGGGTATAGCCACTCGGCCGCTCTTTGAAGCGCGGGGCCACTTCGTCGACCAGCCGCTTGGTGACGATGGGGTCAGTCAGCACTGCAGCGATCTGCCGACGCGCATGCACGTCGCCCCGCTTGGCGATGGTGATCAGCTTCTCGGCCTCAGACCGCACGGCCTTGGCCTTGGCCTCGGTCGTCTTGATGCGATCGTGCCGGAACAGTTCGGTCAACAGGTTTCTGAACAGCGCCTGCCGCTGCCCAGTCGAGCGCTTCAAATGGCGGCCTGCTACTCTGTGTCTCATGAAGGCCAACCCTCTCTCAGTCTCTCAGCTCGGCCGGCGGTCCACCCTGCCGGCCCCGTGGCGCCGCCCCTCGCTATTCCTCGGCGGCGGGTTCCGAGGCCTCTTCAGCCTCGGCTTCGCTTTCCTCTTCCTCGCCCTCAGCTCCCCCAGCCGGCGGCACTGCCATGCCCTCAGGCAGCAGCCCGCGCTCCTGCAGCTTTTCGAGGAGCTCATCGAGCGACTTTTGGCCAAAGTTGCGGATGGCCAGGATCTCGTTCGGGCCCTTCGCCAGCTTGTTCAGCACCTCGCCCACGCGCGTGATGCCCGCCCTCTTCAGGCAGTTGTAGGCCCGCATCGACAGTTTGAGTTCTTCGATGGGCATCTGGTCGGCAGGCGTGAGCGCCACCGCCGGTGCCACTGCCTCTTCCTCTGGCACAGCCTCGCCGTACTCTGCGATCGGCGCAAAGTGCCTCACCAGCAGCCGCGCCGCCTGGCTGAGCGCCTCCGCCGGGCGCATGGTGCCATCGGTCCAGATCTCCAGCTCCAGCCGGTCATAATCGGTCACCTGGCCGACACGCTCACGGCCTATGGTAACGTTGACCTTCTTGATGGGGCTAAAGATCGCATCGACCGGGATCTGCCCGATGGGCAGCTTGCCACGCTCCTCCGCCGGCGAATAGCCCCGGCCTTTCTCCACCGTCAGTTCCAGCTCCATCTCGGTGTCGGGCGTATCCAGCGTCAGGAGGTGCACCTCCGGGTTGAGGATCTCCACTTCGCTGGGAGCCTCAAGGTCACCGGCCGTGATCACCGTCTTACCGTGGGTATCCACCCGCAGGTACACCGGCCCCTCAGCCGTCGAGCGCAAGCGGATCTGCTTCACGTTCAGGATCAGCTCCGTCATGTCTTCCTTGGCATTGGGGATATCGGAGAACTCGTGAAACACTCCGCTCACGCGCAGCGACGTCACGGCCGCCCCACCGAGCGATGAGAGCAATACACGGCGCAGCGCATTGCCCACCGTGACACCATACCCACTCTCCAGCGGGCTAATGACGAACCGACCGTAGCTTCGTGTAACAACATCGCCCTCGATCTTGGGCAGGACAAGACTGTTCGACAAGGGACTTTACCTCCTCAGCCAGGCGTGTCGGCGCACAGGCTGTCATCCCTAGCGAGAGTAAAACTCGACAATCAGTTGCTCGCGGAGCGGGATATCGATCGCCTCTCGCGTGGGCTGGCCCAACACCCGGCCGCTCAGGTTGGCCGCATCCAGCGCCAACCAGTCCGGCGTGGCATGGCGTTCGAGCGCCTGAGCCAGGTCTGCGAACTCGGCCAGCTTGCGGCTGCGCTGGCGCACCGCGATGACATCCCCCGGTTTGACCTGGTATGACGGGATGTTCACCCTCACGCCATTGACCTCGATGTGACCATGGCGGACGATCTGGCGCGCCTGGTTCCGCGACATCCCGATGCCCAGCCGGTACACCACGTTGTCCAGCCGCGACTCGAGCATGCGCAGCAGGTTCAGGCCCGTGATGCCCTTCTGCCGTTCGGCCTCCGCAAAGTAGCGCTGGAACTGCGCCTCCAACACCCCGTAGATGCGGCGCGCCTTCTGCTTCTCGCGCAACTGCAGCGCATAGTCCGACACCTTGCGGCGGAACTGCCCTCGCTTGCCATGCATGCCGGGCGCGTAGGGCCGCTTCGCAACAGGGCACTTGTCAGAGTAACACTTTTCTCCCTTGAGATAGAGCTTTTCCTCTTCGCGCCGGCAGAGCTTGCAGGCCGATTTGATGTACTTAGCCATTGAACCTCCTCACCGCCCGCCCGCACCCCAGGCAGATGCCGCAGCGGGCAGCCAGCACTCTTCGCATCCTAGACACGGCGCTTCTTTGGCGGCCGGCAGCCATTGTGCGGGATCGGCGTAGCGTCTGTGATCGACCGCACCCTCAGCCCCGCCTGTTGCAGCGAACGGATCGCCTGCTCGCGGCCCGGGCCGGGGCCCTTGACAAAGATGTCTACCTCGCGCATCCCCATATCCATGGCGGCCTTGGCTGCGGTCTGCGCCGCAACCTGCGCCGCATAGGGCGTGCTCTTGCGCGACCCCTTGAACCCCGACGCGCCTGCGCTCGACCAGGTGAGCACGTTGCCCTGCGGGTCGGTGAGAGTCACAATCGTATTGTTGAACGTGGAATGCACGTAGGCGCGCCCGGCCGGTACAACCCTGCGTTCACGCCGCGGCCGGCGTACAGCAGTCCTCTTACGTCCCATTCTTCCTCCTGATAGCCGTCAGCTTCAGCAGTCAGCTCCCAGCTATCGGCGTTCCGCAATTGCCCCAGCCGGCCAGGCCATAACCGCCGGAGGCCGAATGCTGACAGCCGATAGCCGAGAGCCCCTTCTCACTTCTTGGCCCGCGACCGGCGGCGGCCGGGCACCGTCTTCTTCGGACCGCGCTTGGTGCGCGCATTGGTCCGCGTGCGCTGGCCGTGCACAGGCAAGTTGCGGCGGTGTCGCAGCCCACGATAGCACCCGATCTCCGTCAGGCGCTTGATGTTCATGCTCACCTCGCGCCGGAGATCACCTTCAACCTTGTGCTCTTTCTCAATGACCTCGCGAAGCCGGTTGACTTCGGCCTCCGTCAGGTCTTTTACCCGCGTGTCAGGGCTGACGCCGGTCTGCGCCAGCACCTTCTGGCTCTGGCTCAGCCCGATGCCATAGATGTAAGTCAGCCCGATCTCCACCCGCTTGTTCTTCGGCAGGTCCACGCCGGCAATTCTCGCCATCCCTTAACCTCGCTCTCGCTACTCTGTCAGTGGTCGGTGGCCAGTTGCCCGTCGAAGCGTCTTTCACGACTGCCAACTGCCCACTGGCGACTGACCACTGCCTCAGCCCTGGCGCTGCTTGTGGCGCGGGTTCGTGCAGATGATGCGCACGATACCACGCCGCTTGATGATCTTGCACTTCTCGCAACGTACGCGAACCGAAGGACGAACCTTCATGATAATACCTCCCTACAGGCGTGTCAAGATTTCCGGGTCGCCGTCAGTAACCGCGACCGTATGTTCAAAATGGGCGGCCAGCGACCCATCGGCCGTCACCACTGTCCAACCATCGTCGAGCACCCGAGTGTGATAGTCGCCCGCGACCACCATCGGCTCGATGGCCAGGGTCATGCCTGGGCGCAACAAGGGGCCACGCCCGGCAGGCCCAAAGTTCGGGATCTGCGGGTCCTCGTGCATCTCGGTGCCGATCCCGTGGCCCACATACTCACGGATGACGTTGAACCCCGCCGCCTCCGCCGTCACCTGCACCGCGTGCGACACATCGCCGAGGCGACGCCCGGCGCGGGCCATGGCAATCCCCGCAGCCAGCGCATGCTCCGTCACCTGCAGCAGCCTGGCGGCCTCCGGGCTGATCTCGCCGATGCCGACGGTCGTCGCCGCATCGCCGTGATAGCCCTCATAGATCACACCCACATCCAGGCTGACGATCTGCCCTTCCTTCAGCCGCCGGCGCCCCGGGATGCCATGGACGACCTCGGCATCCACCGAGATACACACCGACGCCGGATATCCCCGGTAGCCCTTGAAAGAGGGCACGCCGCCCTGGCGCCGGATGTACTGCTCGGCCCAGGCGTCGAGCGCCGCAGTCGTTACCCCCGCCTTCGCCCGCTCGCGCAAGCCCGCGAGGACCTCGGCCACGATACGCCCGGCCTGGCGCATGCGCTCGATCTCCTGCGCCGACTTGCAGGTAATCATGCCTCAGCCCGCCGCATCTCATTCACCGCGCGACGCAGGTCCTCCTGCACGCTGGCGATCTCCTGCTCGCCATTGATCTCGACGAGCACCCCCCGCTCGCGGTAGAACTCTACCAGCGGGCTGGTTTGGGCCAGGTAGACCTCGATGCGGCGTGCCTGCGTTTCGGGCCGGTCATCGGGGCGCTGGTACAGCGGCCCCCCGCACACGTCGCACATGCCGGGCTGCTTCGGCGGGTTGTACAAGGTGTGGTACACCGCACCACAGTCGCGGCAGGTCCAACGGCCTGAGAGCCGCCTCAGCAGCTCCTCGGGCCGCACGCGGATAAAGGCGACCAAGTCAACCTTCTGGCCCTTCTCCGCCAGGACCTCGTCGAGCGCCCGTGCCTGCTCCACCGTCCGCGGAAATCCGTCCAGGATGACCCCATCGCGGCTATCGGGCGCCGCGAGGCGCTCGCGCACCATGGCGATGGTGACCGCATCGGGCACAAGCTCGCCCCGGTCCATGTAGGCCTTGGCTTCGCGTCCCAGGGGCGTATCGCTCCTGAGCGCCTCACGGAACAGGTCACCGGTCGCGACGTGGGGGATGTGCAGGTATTCCGCCAGCAGCTCTGCCTGCGTTCCCTTGCCCGCGCCCGGCGCGCCCAACAGCACGATGTTCAATCTCTACCTCCGGATAAAGCCCTCGTAGTGGCGCATGAGCAGTTGGGCTTCCAGTTGCTTCATGGTATCCAGCACCACGCCCACCACGATCAGCAGGCCGGTGCTCGTGATCAGCATCTCGGTGGTGTTCGCCAGCGGCCGCACGAGCCACGGCAGGATGGCGACCACCCCCAAGAACACGGCCCCCACCAGGGTGATGCGCTGCAAGACGCCATTCAGATAGTCCTGCGTGCGCTTGCCCGGCCGGATGCCCGGGATAAACCCGCCCTGGCGCTGTAGGTTCTCGGCCAGGTTCTGTTGCTGGAAGATGATATCGGTGTAAAAGTACGTGAACGCGATCACCAACACAAAGTACAGCAGCCAGTAAAAGTTGCCGCGCGAGTCGAACAGCCGGTAGACAAAGTTGGCCGTGCTCGCCACCCATGGCGTGCTCGACGAGACCAGGTAGCTGGCGATGATGCCCGGCAGGATGATGATCGACACCGCAAAGATCAGCGGGATCATGCCGGCTGCATTCACCTGCAGCGGGATATGGGTGCTCTGCCCCCCGTAGACCTTGGTGCCGCGCACGCGCTTGGCGTACTGCACCGGGATGCGGCGCTGCCCCTCCTGGATGACCACAATCCCCACAATGGTGATGAGCGTGATCACCACAAAGAGCACCAGGGCCACCGGGTTGGTCACCATCAGGCTGCCCACCCGGCTCGGGATTTCGGTCACGATACCGCCAAAGATGATGATCGAGATGCCGTTGCCGATGCCCTGCTCGTCGATCAACTCGCCGAGCCAGATGGCAAACATCGTCCCGGCCGTCAGGGTGATCAGCGTCGCCAGCGTTGGCAGCCAGGTCGTCGCCGTGAACCCAAAGTTCGACAGCACCGGCACGCCGCTCGTACCATGCGCCAATAGCGACGCCTGGCCGAAGGCCTGCAGCAGCGCCAAAGGCAGCGTCAGCAGCAGCGTGTACTGGTTCATCTTGTTGCGGCCCGCCTCACCCTCCTTGGTGAGCTGCTCCAGAGCCGGGATGATGGGCTGCAGAAGCTGCAGCACAATCGACGCCGTGATGTAAGGGTACACCCCCATCGCCATCACGGAAAAGTGCGACATCGCACCGCCGGAGAACATGTTCAACAAGCCCAGCAACTGGTTCGACTCGAAAAGCTGCCTCAAGCCTTCCGGGTTCACGCCCGGGACCGGGATATGCGCTGCCAGCCGGAAGATCACCAACACCCCAAGAGTGAAGATGATCTTGCGGCGCAGATCAGGGAGCTTGAACGCATTGGAAACGGCTTGCAGCATCGCTTCCTCCGTCCTAGGGAGCGTTACGCTCCAGGCGGAACGGCCTCAGGGCCCGCACCTGTGCTGCACCGGGCATCGGAGCCCGGCCAGCCCGGCCACCCCTACGCCGTTCCGCTACTTCGCCACTTGCTCAACCAGCACAGCGCTCCCGCCCGCAGCCTCGATCTTGGCCTTTGCGCTACCGGAGAAACTGTGCGCGTGCACCTCGAGCGGCCGCTCGAGGGTGCCTTCGCCCAACACCTTGATCGGCGCCTCTGGCGACTTGACAAGACCCGTCGCCGCGAGAAGCTCAGGCGTCACCTTGGTGCCCGGCTCGAACCGGCCCAGATCCGCCACATTCACAACGGTGTACGGCACCTTAAAGATGTTGACAAAACCTCGCTTGAAGGGCATCCGCCGCGCCAGGGGCAGTTGGCCGCCCTCGAAGTACGGCGCCTTAGCCCCGCCGCTGCGGGCATTCTGGCCCTTGGTGCCGCGCCCGCACGTCTTGCCCGAGCCCGATGCGGTGCCGCGGCCGACCCGCTTGCGCGGCCGCCTGGCGCCCGCCGGCGAGTGCAGTTCATGCTCCTTCATCTAGACACCTCTTCGACCTGGATCAGATGGTTGACGGCGGCCACCATGCCCCGCACCGAGGGGCTATCCTGCTTCACCACCACATCGCCCAGCCGCCGCAGCCCGAGGGCCTTGAGGGTCCGCTTCTGGGTCTCAGAGTAGCCGATGCCACTCTTGACCAGGGTAATGCGCAGCTTGGTGGTTGCTTGCTCAGGCGCCATGGGCTGCCCTCCACGGCGGGCTGACCTCGGCAGCGGTCTTGCCGCGCCGACGCGCCTCGACCTCGACATCCTTGAGCTGTCGTAGGCCTGTCATCGTCGCCCGCACCACGTTCAGGATGTTCGCGCTGCCCAACGACTTGGTCAGGATGTCCTTGATCCCAGCCGCCTCGACCACCGCACGCACACCACCGCCCGCGATCACGCCGGTGCCCGGCGATGCGGGCTTGAGCAGCACCTGGGCGGCCCCAAACTGGGCCAGCACCGGATGCGGGATCGTCGTGCCCAGCATCGGCACGGGCTTCATATCGCGCTTGGCGCGCTCGACACCCTTGCGAATGGCGTCGGGCACCTCGCGAGCCTTGCCGATGCCCACGCCGACGCGGCCCTGCCGATCGCCCACCACCACAACGACGCGGAAGGCAAAGTGCCGGCCGCCCTTGACCACCTTGGCCACACGGGCGATGTGCACCACACGCTCTTCCAGCTCTTCGCCCTCGGTCAGGTCGCTCTGTACATCCCTTCTGGCCATTCAGCCTCCCCTATACCGATTTGGCCTGTCCGGCCCATCGTACCCGCGGCATCGTGCCGCGCAACCCGCCTTCGCGGCAACACGCCGCGCCTACGTCGTGGCTGCGAACAGGCTCCCTAGAACTCCAAGCCACCTGCACGGGCGCCATCGGCCAGCGACTTGACTCGGCCGTGATACATGTAACCGCCCCGATCGAAGACCACTTGCTTGATCCCCCGAGCGAGGGCCCTCTCGGCCAGGATCTGGCCGACCACCTGAGCCTGCTCCGTCTTCTTCATCCCGGCCACGCGTCCGCGGATCTCTGGCTCCACCGTCGACGCCGCCACCAGGGTGACGCCCCGGGTGTCGTCGATCACTTGCGCCGAGATGTGTCGCAGGCTCCGAAACACGTCGAGGCGTGGCCGCTCGGGAGTCCCAGAGACATGCTTGCGCACCCGCTCATGTCTTCTCAGGCGGGCAATCCGCCTCTCCTCACCAGCCATTACTTCGCTCCTGCCTTGCCAGCCTTGCCGGCCTTGCGGCGGATCTGCTCCCCGGCATACGCAATCCCTTTGCCCTTGTACGGCTCAGGCGGACGTACGCTGCGGATCTTGGCGCAGATCTCTCCGACGGCCTGCTTATCGATGCCCTGCACCATGATGTTGCGGTTGCCCTTGGCCACCTCGAAGGTGATGCCGGGCGGCGGCGTGATCACCACAGGATGCGAATAGCCCACCGAGAGCACCAGGTTCTTGTCTTGCATATCCGCTCGGTAGCCGACGCCCTCGATAACCAATTCCCTGCTGAACCCATTCGCCACACCCTGGACCATGTTGGCCAAGAGCGCTCGCGTTAGCCCATGCAGCGCACGGTGCTTCTTCTCGTCGCTGGGGCGGGTGACCACGATAGCCCCATCGCGCATGGCAACCGTCATCTCAGGGTGGTGATTGAACGACAGTTGCCCCTTCGGGCCTTTCACCGTAACCAGCGTGCCCTCGATGGTCACCTGGACACCGGCCGGCACGGCCACAGGCATACGTCCAATTCGCGACACCGTCCGTACCTCCCCAATCAACCGATCACCAGAAATAGCAGAGCACTTCGCCGCCCACGCCCAGGCGCCGCGCCTGCCGCCCCGTCATCACCCCTCTAGGGGTCGAGAGGACGGCGACACCCACGCCACTCAGAACGAGGGGGATGCTCTGCTTTCCGGTGTACACCCGACGGCCAGGTCTGCTCACCCGCTGCAAACCCGTCAGGAGAGGCTCACGGTTCTCATCGTACTTGAGCCAGATCCGAAGGCTGGCCTGAGGGCGGTCCTTCTCCTTGACCACGTCAAAGCCCTCGATGTAGCCCTCGTCCTTGAGAATCTGAGCAATCGCCAACTTGATCTTCGATGACGGCATCTGTACGTAGCGGCGGCGCACAGCCATGCCGTTACGCAGACGGGTCAGCATATCGGCAATCGGATCAGTTGTGCTCATTTGATCTCCTCTACTACCCTGCTTGGGGCGGAGCGTTCCAGCACGCGCTACAGCGGAGTTCACCGCCCAAGCGAATGCTTCGCCCCTTACTTACCAGCTCGCCTTGACGATGCCGGGGATCTTGCCGCTCATCGCCTGTTGCCGGAAGCAGATGCGGCACAGGTGGAAGCGGCGCAGGTACCCGCGGGGCCGCCCGCAGATCTCACAGCGGTTGCGGACCCGGGTGGGGTACTTGCGGCGTGTTTCCCGGGCGATCATGGATTTCTTGGCCACAGCTCTTCTCCCTCAAGCCTTACTAGTCATGCTGGAACGGCATGCCCAGGTGCTCCAGCAGCCGCCGCGCCTCTTCGTCGGACCGGGCCGAAGTCACGATGGTGATCTCCATGCCGCGCACCCGGTCGACCTGGTCGTAACTGATCTCCGGGAAGACGATTTGCTCGCGCAAGCCCAGGGTGTAGTTGCCGCGGCCGTCGAAGGCATCGCGCGGCACGCCCCGAAAGTCGCGCATCCGCGGCAGGGCCACATTCACCAGGCGGTCGAGAAACGCATACATGCGGTCGCCGCGGAGAGTCACCTTGACCCCGATGGGGTTACCGGCGCGCAGCTTGAACGTAGCAATCGACTTGCGCGCCCGGGTGATCACCGGCCGCTGCCCCGCGATGGTGCTGATGTCCTTCACCGCCGCATCGAGGGCCTTGGCGTTCTGCAGCGCCTCGCCCAGCCCCACATTCACCACAATCTTCTCCAGACGCGGGATCTGCATCACGTTCTCGTAGCCGAACTCTTCCCGCATCCTGGGCGCAATCTCGGCCCGATACTGTTCTCGCAGTCTCTCTGGCATATCCGTGCCCGCCTTTACTCGATCGACTCGTCGCACGACTTGCACACCCGAACCTTGGAGCCATCCTCCAGGATCCGGTAGCCGACGCGCGATGCCTTGTTACAGTGTGGGCACACGAGAGCCACATTAGAGATATCGATCGGGGCCTCGCGTTCGATGATCCCGACTTGCGTGCGCACGTCGCCGGTCCGGCGCTGGTGCTTCTTGACCATGTTCACGCCCGAAACCACCAGGCGTCGCTCCTTCGGCAACACCCGGTGCACCGTGCCTCGCGTGCCACGGTCATCACCAGCAATGACCTCGACGGTATCTCCCTTCTTGATCTTCATGCTTTCGTCTCCAACTCCTGGCTGGCGCGTTCTTTGCCAAGGCAGTGCCCACACCTGCGCCAGCCCTCAGTTTCAGACCCCCGCGCCCCGGCTGGCCCGCCTTCGCCTCGTGGCCACACTAGAGGACCTCGGGCGACAGCGACACGATCTTCATAAAGCCCTTCTCACGCAACTCGCGCGCCACGGGGCCAAAGATGCGGGTGCCCTTGGGGTTCTTGGACTCATCGAGAATCACCGCCGCGTCCTCATCAAAACGGATGTAGGAGCCGTCGGGTCGCCCGTACTCCTTCGCCGTCCGCACAACGACGGCGCGCACCACTTCGCCCTTCTTCACCGATCCGCCGGGGGTCGACTGCTTGACCGCAGCAATAATGATGTCACCCACGCCGGCATAGCGGCGGCGTGTGCCGCCCAGGACCTTGATGCACATAATCTCCCGGGCGCCAGTATTGTCCGCCACCTTCAATCGCGTAAACGTCTGTATCATCTCACATGCCTCGCCTGCAGATTCGTGCGGCAGCCAACCGCCCGGTCTCACACCCCGCTGCGCGTGGCGACAGGGCCTCCGGCTACGCCTCGTGCCCCCGCTGAAGGATCTCTTCCACGACCCACGCCTTTTCCTTGCTGATCGGGCGCGACTCGACGATGCGGACCAGGTCGCCGACCTTGGCAGCATTCTCCTCGTCGTGGGCCTTGTATCGCTTGCGGGTGCGCATCGTCTTGCCATAGATCGGGTGGCGCGTAGTCGTCTCCACGACCACAACCACCGTCTTCTGCATCTTGTCGCTCACCACACGCCCCGTCAGCCGCCGACGCATTGACGTGTTCGTGCTCATGCCTGACCTGCCTCCTCGCGCGCCCGCTCCTTCAGCAGAGTGTGGAGGCGAGCGACATCGCGCTTGACCTGCCTGATGCGGCTCGTGTCGGAAAGCTGCTTCGTCGCCAGCTGGAACCGCAGGTTGAACAACTCCTGATAGGTCTCGTCGAGCCGGCGCCGCAGTTCATCGGTAGTCATCTGACGCATCTCTGCGGCCTTCATTCCTCTTCACCCCCTGCCGCGGTCTCACGGACCAGGAACTGGGTGTGGATCGGCAGCTTGTGGGCCGCCAGGCGCAGCGCTTCGCGCGCCACATCCTCGCGCACGCCGCCCAACTCAAAGATGATGCGGCCCGGCCGCACCACGGCCACCCAGTGGTCCAGAGTCCCTTTACCGCCGCCCATGCGGGTCTCTGCAGGCTTGGCGCTCACTGGATGGTCCGGGAACACGCGAATCCAGAGCTTGCCGCTGCGCTTCAGATAGCGCACCACGGCGCGGCGTGCCGCTTCGATCTGGCGGCTGGTCATCCAGACCGGTTCCAGGGCCTGGAGCCCATACTCGCCGAAGGCGATCTCGGTGCCCCGTGTCTCCTGGCCCTTCATGCGGCCGCGATGGACCTTGCGGTACCTAATGCGCTTGGGCATCAACATAGTCTAGTACTTCCTTATCCTCAGACTTGTCACCAGTGCGTCAAGTGCCCGACGGGCCAGGCGCTCCCGGCAGCGCACAGCCGCCCCGTGTGCTCCCCGCCGCCGGGTCGACCGGGCCCTGAGGATGCTCAGGCCTCGGCCGGACTGGCACCCGCGACTGCCTCTTCCTCTTCAGCCGTCTCTGCCTCGACTGGAGCCTGGCCAGGAACCACATCGCCGCGATAGACCCACACCTTCACGCCGATGCGGCCAAACGTCGTCAGCGCTTCGGCCACTGCATAGTCAATATCGGCACGCAACGTCTGCAGCGGAACGCGCCCCTCACGGACCCACTCGCGCCGGGCCATTTCCGAGCCCGACAGGCGCCCCGAGCAGACGATACGGATGCCCTGAGCACCAGCGCGCATCGCCCGGGCCACCGCCTGTTTCATGGCCCTTTTCTGCGAGATGCGCCGCTCCAGTTGCTCGGCCACGCTCCGCGCCACCACCGTCGCATCCAGGTCGGGCTGAGCGATCTCGGCGACATCGATCTTGATGCGCTTGCCACTCAGCTTCTCCAGGTCGGCCTTGAGCGCGTTCACACTGGCGCCATGGCGCCCGATCACCATGCCGGGCTTGGCCGTATGGATCTTGATCGACACCTGCTTCGGAAAGCGCTGGATCTCGACCTTCGAGACCCCCGCATTGCCGAGAGTCTTGCCGATCAACTCACGGATGCGCCGATCTTCGGCCAGCAACTGGGCATAGTGCGGCCCCTCTGCGTACCATCGCGCATCCCACGACTTGGTGACACCCAACCTGAACCCAATGGGATTGACCTTGCGCCCCAATGTCTCCTCCTTCGCTTACGCTCTCCGCCCGGCGGCTCGCTCGCCCAAGACAACCGTGATGTGCGTCGACCGCTTCAGAATCGGCTTGAACCGCCCCCGCGGGCCAGGCTGGCCGCGCTTGAGGGTCGGCCCCTCGTCGGCAGTGATGCTGGCCACGTACAGATCGTCGGGGGCAAGGCCGTAGCTCTCTTCCGCGTTCGCTGCTGCGGAACGGATGGCCTTTTCGACAGGCTTGGCCGCTGCTTTGGGCAGGAAGCGCAACATCACCAGCGCCTCCGACACACCGCGATGGCGGACGAGGTCGGCCACCAACCGCACCTTTCGCGGCGACATGTGAATGTACTTTGCTACCGCCTTCACCTCAAACCCCTTCCCTACTGCGCGCTGCGTGCTGCGTAAGGCCTATCCGTGCAGCGCCTGCGGCCGAGCACGAAGCTTTTGCAGTACGCAGTACGTAATATGGTGCCACACTACTTGCGCGCTGCCGTCGCCTTTTCCTTGTAGCTGTGGCCGCGGAAGTAGCGCGTGGGCGCGAATTCGCCCAGGCGATGCCCCACCATGTTCTCGGTGATGTAGATCGGCACATGGCGGCGGCCATCATGGACGGCGATGGTGTGCCCAACCATCTGCGGGAAGATCGTCGAGGCCCGCGACCAGGTCTTCACCACTCGCTTATCGCCCTGCCGGTTCATCGCCTCGATGCGCCGCAGCAGCTTTTGCTCTACAAAAGGTCCCTTCTTCAGTGACCTCGACACAGGCTCTCCTCCTAACCTGACATTGTCCTTCGTCAGTGGCCAGCGGTCAGTGGCGAGTCACCCGCCTGCCGGATGCGCAACTTGCCCACGCACGACTGCCCACGGACTACGGACCGCTCAGCGCTTCTTGCTCCGGCGCCGCACGATCATCTTGTCGCTGGGCTTGCGCACGCGGGTCTTCTTGCCCAGGGTCGGCTTGCCCCACGGGCTCTTGGGCCCCGGGTGGCCCACCGGCGCCTTGCCCTCGCCACCACCATGCGGGTGATCGCGGGGGGTCATCGCCGAGCCGCGCACCGCAGGCCGCCAACCCATCCAGCGCCGGCGCCCGGCCTTGCCCAGCTTGACGTTGCCATGCTCCACATTGCCCACCTGGCCGATGGTGGCCATGCAGCGCAGGTGCACGCGCCTCATCTCGCCGGAAGGCAGCCGCAAGGTCGCATAATCGCCTTCCTTCGCCATCACCTGCGCCGAGCAGCCTGCGGAACGCGCGAGCTGTGCCCCGCGCCCCAACTGCAGCTCGACATTGTGCACCGTCGTGCCCAGTGGGATGTTGGCCAGGGGCATGGCATTGCCGGGCCGCAACTCCGCGTCGGGCCCCGAGCTCACCGTATCGCCTACCTTGAGCTCGGCCGGCGCCACGATGTAGCGCTTCTCGCCGTCGGCGTAGACCAGGAGGGCGATATGCGCCGACCGGTTGGGATCGTACTGGATCGACTCCACGCGCGCGGGGATGCCCACCTTGTCGCGCTTAAAGTCGATGATCCGGTACTGCCGCTTGTTCCCACCGCCGCGGTGCCGTACGGTCACCTTGCCGCGCACGTTGCGCCCGGCGTGCTTCTTCAGGTTCACCACCAGAGAGCGCTCGGGCTCGACCGCGGTAATATCGTCGAACGACTGGCTCGTCATGCCGCGGCGCCCCGGCGACGTGGGCTTGTACACCTTAATCGCCATGCTCGCTAGACCCCTTCAAACAACTGGATGCGCTGCCCGGCGGCCAGCTTGACAACGGCCTTTTTCCAGGCAGGCCGGTGCCCCACCTGGCGGCCCAACCTGCGCTGCTTGCTGGGCATGTTGATGATGTTGACCGCCACGACCTGGACGTTGAACGCCTTCTCGACCGCCTCTTTGACCTGCAACTTGTTGGCCCGCCGGTCCACCTCGAAGGAGTAGCGGTTCTCCACCTCGCTCTGCAGGTTCGTCTTCTCGGTCAAGAGCGGGCGCCTGAGCACTTCATAGGGATGCATTCGCCAACCTCTCCTACTCAGCCACGGCCGCACCAGCCACCGCCTCGTGTGGCTGGCCCAGGTGCTGGTGCACAGCGTCCACCGCAGCCCGCGGCATGATCAGGTAATCGTACCCCAGCAGGTCGGCCACGTTGAGGCTGCAGGTGCGCAGGGTCTTGACCTGAGGCAGGTTGCTGGCCGCCTCTTCCACAGCCCAGATCGGTTCGTGGAGCAGGATGAGCGCCGACCCATCCACGGCCAGCCGCCCCAGCATGGCCACCATCTCCTTCGTCCTGGGCTTCTCCATCGCCAGCTCGTCCACCACGACCACACGCTCCTCGGCAGCTTTGGCCGACAGGGCGGAGCGCAGGGCCAGGCGCCGCATCTTGCGAGGCATCTTTTGCTCATAGCTGCGCGGATGGGGGCCAAAAACCACTCCACCGCCCTTCCAATGCGGCGCACGGATCGAGCCTTGCCGCGCCCGGCCGGTGCCCTTCTGCCGCCAGGGCTTGCGCCCGCCTCCGCTCACATCGGAGCGGGTCTTGGTCTGCACCGTGCCAAGCCGCGCATTGGCGCGCTGCCGCAGGAGAGCCTGATGCATCACAGCTTCGTTGACTGGCACTGCAAACACCTGGTCCTGCAGTTCCACTTCGCCGACTGTTTCGCCGGCCATATTCTTCAAAGGAACTCGCATCTGTTCCCTCTTCCTAGCGCCCAATGGCCACCTGGTGTCATTAATCACCAAGCCGCCGGCGCCCTGACGTTGGCTTTCGCGCCTATCCGAGCCGCTCGCCGGCTACTTCTTGCGCGCCTGACGGGTCTTCACACCCTTGCGAATGTACAGCAGCCCGCCGATCGCCCCCGGCACCGCACCGCGCAGCAGCAACAGGTTGCGCTCGGGATCCACCACCTCAACGCGCAGGTTCTGCACGGTAACCCGATCGGCCCCCATATGCCCCGCCATGCGCAGGCCCTTAATAATGTTGCCTGGGGTCGTACCCGAGGCGATGGCGCCGGGATGCCGCTGCCGGTCCGACTGGCCGTGAGTGATCGGCCCGCCCCCAAAGCCGTGCCGCTTGACGACGCCGGCAAAGCCCCGCCCCTTGGAGGTTCCGATCACATCGACCACATCGCCGGGCTTGAACATGCTCACGTCGAGGCGCTGGCCGCGCTCATAGTTGCCTGCGTCATCGGTGCGCACCTCCCGCAGGTGCCGCAGCGGCGCCAGGCCCTTCAGGTGCCCACGCTCCGGCTCGTTCAGGCGCTTGCTCTCCTCGAAGCCGATCTGAATCGCTGCATAGCCATCGCGCTCGGCCGACTTGACCTGGGTGACAAAGCATGGCCCGGCCTCGATCACCGTTACCGGCACCACCGTGCCATTCTCGGCGAAGTGCCGCGTCATGCCGACTTTGCGGCCCAAGATTGCTTGTCGTGTTGCCATAGCTCAGATACTCAAGGGCCCGCCTGGCTCCACGCCGCCGCGCACCCTTGACCCCCCTTTCACAGTCACGCTCTCCGCCCAGATTTGGGGTTCCTACAGCTTGACCTCGATGTCGACCCCGGCCGGAAGGTTCAGGCGCATCAATGTGTCCACAGTCTTGGCCGTTGGCTCCAGGACGTCGATGAGCCGCTTGTGCGTGCGAATCTCGAGCTGCTCGCGCGAGTCCTTGTCGATGAAGGTCGAGCGCATGACCGTGAAGCGCTCGATCTTGGTCGGGAGAGGTACGGGCCCGACCACGGCGGCCCCTGTCTGTTCCGCTGCCTCAACGATCTTGCGCGCCGACTGATCCAACACCCGATGGTCGTAGGATTTGAGGCGGATCCGAATTCGCTGTCTCTTGGCCATAGTCCGTGAGGGTCCGCTGAGAATGGACCCGTCCCTCCTTGCTTCGTGAGTATTGCCCGATCGCCACTCTACCTGCTGCGTATTGCGTGTCGCGTACTGCGTACTGCGTGTTGCGTGCCCGCGTCGTCCTTGGGCTCGTCGTGTGTGGCACACTCCTTACGCAGTACGCAATACGCATCACGTCGCTCGCATCATTCGATGATCTCGGTGATGACGCCGGCGCCCACAGTGCGGCCGCCCTCGCGGATGGCGAAGCGCGAGCCTGCTTCGAGCGCCACCGGCGTGATCAGCTCCACCTTCACCGTGACGCGG
>Ga0078972_1002852_pt1 | contig 54893 bp, 48 predicted proteins | sample YelNatPaOPGAMG01_FD_67568 | JGI IMG/M metagenome (GOLD analysis project Ga0078972, IMG submission 67568) | Hot spring thermophilic microbial communities from Obsidian Pool, Yellowstone National Park, USA - OP-RAMG-01 (SPADES assembly) (version 2) | ecosystem: Environmental > Aquatic > Thermal... | reverse complement strand
CGCAGGGGGCGGGGTATACAGGAATGAGGGGGGTTTGCGCGGACGCAACGCGCCCGCGCAAACCCCCCTCCAAGGCTTCTCCCCCTTGCCGCGGGGCGGGAAGGGGGTCGGGGGGATGGGCGCTGCATCTAGAGCCACTCGCGCCCGGAGTTTTGTTAGGCACTCTAAGCGCAGCCCTTGCGGGCCTTCGCGTCCTTGGCGTCCTTCGCAGTTCAGCTCGCCTGCAAGACCTGCGCGGCGGAGGCTGCCTAGCTGCCGACCAGCTCGCCGGCCAGGAAGGCCTGCACGGCGGCGTCGATGGGCCCGGGCCAGGTGACGACGGGCCAGATGCCGGCGGCCTCCAGGTGCTCACGGTCGCGCGGGTCGATGCCGGCCACCAGGACCACCTGACAGTCGCGGATGGGGTCGACGAAGGGGTCGTGGCGGTGCACCGTCTCGGGCACGGCGTCGGCGGGGCCGTGGTGCTCGGCGTGCCCTGGCGCCTCGTACCAGCCCTGGGGCTGCTTCTGGCGTAGCTCGCGGACCACGACCGAGCCCGCTTCCACAGTGAGCACGGCGTAGTAGGCCGCCCTGCCGTAGTCGGCGGCGATGGTGGCGCCATCATCGGTCGCGGCGGCAATCTTCATCGGCGCACCTCCGTTGGCGTGACCATTCGCTATCAGCCAAAGATCGGCGTGCACTTGACGGCCGGGATGCGCGCCCAAACGTCGTCGGCGAGGGGCGCAAAGGCCTGGGCCGGGTAGCTCTCGATGTCGCCATTGTCGGCGCGGGTCGCCAGGTCTGGGTCGAGCGGCAGGCTGCCCAGGAAGGGCACGCCCAACTGAGCCGCGGTGCGCCCCGCCTGGCTGGGGCCGAACACTTCGATGCGCTCGGCGCAGTGGGGGCAGAGCACATAGCTCATGTTCTCCACCAGCCCGATGATGGGCACCTTGAGCTGGTTCGCGAGCTGGGCGGCCTTGCGCACCACCATGCCCGCCAGGTCCTGCGGCGAGGTGACCATGACCACGCCGTTGAGGGGGATCGACTGCATCACCGTGAGCGCCGCGTCGGACGTGCCGGGCGGCAGGTCGAGGATGAGCACATCCAGGTCGCCCCAGACGACCTCCGTCCAGAACTGGCGGATGGCGCTGGAGATCAGTGGCCCGCGCCAGACGACGGCCTCCTCCTCTGACGGGAGGAGCAGGTTGATCGACATGACCTTGATGCCGGTGCGGGTCTCCACCGGGACGATGCCCATGGGGCTCATGCCCGGGGCCTGGTGCAGCCCGAACATCCGGGGGATACTGGGGCCGGTGATATCGGCGTCGAGCACGCCCACCTTCAGCCCCTTACGGCGCAGCGCCACGGCCAGGAGCGCCGAGACCGACGACTTGCCCACGCCGCCCTTGCCGCTCATCACAGCGACCACGCGCTGCACATTGCTGAACTTTTGCGCAGCGGTCTGCTCAGGAGCCTGCTGGCCGAGGGCCTTGCGCTGTTCCTCCTGCGTCATCTCGCTGAGCTGGATGTGGACGTCGAGCCCCGGCTCCAGGGCTGCGACGGCCGCCCGCGCATCCTCCGAGATGCGGTCTTTGAGCGGGCAGCCCATGGTGGTCAGGGCCAGGGTGATATTCACCCGCGGGCCATCCACCCTGATGCTGCGCACCATGCCCAGTTCCACAATGTTGCGCCCCAGCTCGGGGTCCATCACCCGGCTGAGCGCCTCACGAACCTGTGCCTCGGTTGGCATCCCACACTCCCCTCGATTCTACCGCGGCGCCATGCGGCGGGCATAGCGCCCCACGCGTCACACGTTGCGCCCAGGAGTGTCGGCCCTTTGGCGATATCTGTCAAACCGGGGGCTGACTGCGGAGAGGACCCACGCCGCTGTGCGCCCCTGCCGCGACTCGGGTGCCGGGCGCGTGCGCGACGGGTGCGGACCACGGATGCACGGCATGGACAGGATGAGCCGCCACCATCCCGTGTATCCTCCTGTCCACCCCGTGGTGGGCGCCCCCGCGTGCCCGGCTTCGCCACTGGCACAGGCCATGCTGGCAGCCTGGCATGGACAATCAGGAGATTGCCCGCGTGCTCGACGAAGTGGCCGACCTGCTCGCCTGGAGCGGGGCGAACCCCTTCCGCGTGCGGGCCTACCGCCAGGCTGCCGGCACCATCCGGCAACTCGAGCGGCCGGCGGCCGAGATTCTGGCATCGGAAGGCACGGCCGGGCTCGAGCGGCTGGAGCACATCGGGCCGGGGCTGGCGGCTGCCATCCGCAGCCTGGTGGAGACGGGCAGCCTGCGCCTGCTGGATGAGCTGCGCGCAGAGGTCACGCCCGAGGAGGTCCTGCGGGGGCTGCCGGGGGTTGGGCCGGAGCTCGCCGAGCGCATGGTGGCGGCGCTGGGCCTCTCGACGGTGGCCGAGCTGGAGGCGGCGCTGGTGGAGGGCCGGCTGGCAGAGGTGCCGGGAGTCGACCCGCGCCTGGCCGCGGCCATGCGCGACGAGTTGGAACGGCGCCTGGGCCGCCCGCTGGAAGCGCCCGGGGCCGAGCGGCCGCCGGTAGAGGAGCTGCTCGACGTGGACCGGGAGTACCGGGAAAAGGCGGCGGCCGGCCAACTGTTCACCATCGCGCCCAAGCGCTTCAACCCCAAGAAGGAGGCCTGGCTCCCCGTCCTCCACACCCGGCGTGGGCCGCGCCGCTACACGGCGCTCTTTTCCAACACCAAGCTGGCCCACGACCTGGGCAAGACCCGCGATTGGGTGGTGCTCTACTACCGTCGCCCTGGCGAGCGCGAGGGCCAGGCTACCGTCGTCACTGAGACGGAGGGCGAGCTGGCCGGCCGTCGCGTGGTGCGTGGGCGCGAACGCGAGACGCGCGAGGCCTATGCGCGCATGCGCGAGCCGGCCCGGGCGTGACGCGCTGCGCTGGCAGCGGCCCAGGAGATGCCTCAGCCCTCTTTCTCGGCCGATGGCTGCGGCGCCCGTTCGACAAAGACGGCCGCCAGCAGCAGGCCAAAGCCGGCGGCGGCCACCATCGAGAAGACGGCGCGGCAAGCCTGCACCACACCCCTGAAAGCGCCCAGGTTGCCCCGCATGGCGCGCCAGGTGATGAGCGCGTTCGAGGCTGCCGTGAGCCCGGCGCCGGCCAGCGAGTCGGCCAGGAGCAGGGCGAGGCCGATCAGCACCAAGAGCGAGGCCCGGGGATGCCGTTGCCAGCGGGCCAGCGCCACCACGGCGCCGACGGCCCACACCAGGTACTGCGGGAGTTGGGCCAGGAGCACGCCAAGGCCCGACGCGACGGTGACTCCTTGCATAGACCGGACTCTCCTTTGTGAACACCCGAGAGAAAGCCAGTGTGATCAGGGGCCGCCTACCCCTGAAGCGGCTGGCACCCTCCTATTACCCTCCTATTATAGCCGCTTCCTGGCCACAGTGTGAAAAACCGTCCTCCGGTGTACCTGTTCATGCGGGCGCCGGGAGCAGTTGAGGGAACGAGGAACACGGATGGACAGGATGCACAGGAGGATGGTGCCTCATCTGTGGACGACCACGAGGGTGCCCGGGTTGGTCGGCGAGGCCCAGGCGACGGTGGCGCCGGCGGGCATGTGCGGGCCGGCCCAGTCGAAGAGCCAGGCCGCGTCGGGCAGCGAGAGGTTGATGCAGCCATGGCTCATGGGCGTGCCCAAGTTGTTGTGCCAGTAGCAGCCGTGGAAGGCATAGTCGATGAATCCGCCCCATCCTCAGAGACGCCCCAGAGGCGAGAAAGGTTCCCTGCGCAGGCCCTACAGGGCGATGACCTTGCCGGCGCCCAACAGGGTCTCGGCGATGGTGTACATGTTAGAGATGGTGCCGACCGCCACCTTTTCCTTGAGCTCGTAGTAGCCCAGGCAGGTGCCGCAGGCGAGAAGCTGTACGCCGCGCGCGGCCAGGGCCTGCAGGTCTTCGAGCACCGGCGAGCCCTCGACCACCAGGCGCACGCCGCTGTTGAGGAAGACCAGCGTGTCGGGGCGGGGTTCGACCTCGTTCAGGGTGTGCAGGAAGCTGCGCACCAGGATGCCGCCCAGTTCCTCCGAGCCCCGGCCCATGGAGTCGGACGCAAAGAGCACGACGGTGGGCCCGCCCGTGGGCGCCGGCGAGGGCGCGGGGGCCGCGGCTGGGGCCGGCGCGCCCTGGGCGCTGATATGCACCAGGATATCGCTGCCTTGCTCTTCGATGCGCACGGCGTGGCCCTGGCTGCGGGCCATGCCGGCCACATTCTCGCGCGCGGTGGCGTTGTCGACGATGACGGTCACCTCGCGGTCGTGGGCCAGGGCGCGGCGGGCCAGGATGACCGGCTGCGGGCAGGCCTGGCCACGGGCATCTACGATTGTTGGGGACATATTGGTTTCTCCTTCCAGATGGACACCGAACAAACCGGTTCGCCGGCGCCGCCTGGCAGGAGCAGCACCGGCAACGGCGGGCGCGGCGGAGGGCTACAGCCGCCGCACGCGGACCTTCACTTTCCAGTGCTTCCACTCTCCGGGCTCGAGCACAGCCAGGCCGGCGTCGACGCCGCGTGGCTCGAGGTTCAGGGCATCGGGCGCGCAGGTGTAGGGCTCGAAGCACACGGCTGGCCGCGGGGGGGTGTAGACCACCCATTCCCTGAAGCCGCTGTCGGCCTCGACCACGGCGGCCAGGTGCGCCCGCGTATCGGTCAGGGCCGCGCGCGAGACGTCGCCGTCGAGGATGACGCCCGTATAGACGTCGTCGAAGCGGCGGCCCTCCAGAGAGACGCCGGAGGCCAGGTCCTCCTCCACCGGCAGGGTGCGCCCGGTGGGCAGGAGGTCGGCCAGCTCCCAGCGGCGTGTGACCGGCACCTGGATGACACAGCCGCCGGCGCCCTGGCCATGGTCGATGGGCGCATGCAGGTAGGGGTGCAGGCCGTAGCCCAGGGGCAGCGGCTCGCTGCCCACATTCTCGGCGCGCGCTTCGATGGTGAGGCTCCAGCCGCGCAGGCGGCAGGTCACGTCGAGGCGGAAGGCCGAGGGGTACTGGCCGGCAAGGTCGGGGAAGGCTTGCGATTCGAAGCGCCCGACCAGCACGGCCCCGTCGCGCGGGCTTGTGGCCTGGGCGGCGACCTGCCAGGGGCGGTCGTAGACAAAGCCGTGGATGGCGTTGCCGTTGGCCACCCGGCGCTCGAGCTCGTACTGGCGGCCACGAAACGCAAAGCGGCCACCCGCCACGCGGCCGGGGAACGGGAAGAGGATGGGGATGCCGTAGCGCGAGGGGTAGGTCTGCAGGTCTTCGAGGGTCGGCGGCGGGTCGATGATCGCGACCTCGTGGCCATCGGGCTCGACCGAGAAGCGGTAGACGTTGAAGCCCAGGCCCGGCACGACCCAGGCCTGCGAGCGCGCCTCGCCGTCCTCCAGGACGTAGACCTGTCGGCCGTCGTCGTTTTGCGTGCGTACGGCGTACGGAGATGGCTCCACGCTCGTATCCTCCGTTGCGAGGAGAATCCGGCCAGAGGACCCCCACCCCTGGCCCCGCCCCCAACGGAGACTGTTGCATGAATGGGGGCGGTTCCCGAACCGCCCCTACAGGTTGTGGTGAAGGTGATGGCGACCGCCGGCGCTTGGGGTTGGCGCTAGCGAACCGCGATCCGTGCAACAGCCTCAACGTGGGGGTGGGGGCCCTTGTTAGGGGTTATGCCGCGCCTCGCCCGCGGGCACCTGGCCTATGATACTCGGACCGCTGCGGCTGCGCAAGCCCGCGGCCTCTCCATGGCACGCTTCGTGCCGCAGGCGCTCACGCCATGGCTGCAAGAGAGGTGGCTTGGCGTGCCTGAGCGTGGTGCGCGGACCGGGCGGTCGCCCCTTGGGTGGGTGGCGGTGCCGCTGTGCGTGGTGTATGCTGCAGGGGTGTTGGCCTTCCTCTCGCTGCGCTTCCTGGTGCCGGCCTGGCCGCCACTCTTGCTGCTCTTCGCCGACCTGGGCCCCTTCCTGTACGCACCGCTGGTGCTGTTGGTGCCGCTGGCCGTGGTCAGCCGGGCGCGGGTCGCCATGGCGGCCCTGGCAGCGGTGGGGGCGGTCTTTCTGGTGGTGTACCTGCCGTTCCTGTTGCCGCGCCCAGGCGCCGCGCCCGCCCCTACGGGCCGCCCGATCACGGCGATGACCTTCAACCTCGGCCCCGACGTCTCGCAGCCGGCGGGGCTGGCGGCCGCCATCGACGCCGCCGGCGCCGATGTGGTGGCGCTCGAAGAGCTCTACCCGGCGGCGGCGCAGGCGTTCGCGGTGGGGCTGGCGGGGCGCTACCCCTATCGCCTCCTGCCCTCGGAGCCGGGCAGCAATGGGCTCCTCAGCCGCTACCCCATCCTGGAGCGCGAGGTCTTCCGGCCGGCAGGGGTCGGCCGGGCTGCGCTGCGCGCCAGCCTGCAGCTCGATGGCAGCGTGGCGCAGGTGTACGTGCTTCACCCGGAGCCGCCGGTCATCGCCTTGCGGCCGCGGCCGGGCGTGATGCGGCCCGCGCTGGTCGCGGCGCACCTCGAGGCGCAACTGGCCGATGTCGTGGCCCGGGCGAGCTCGGCGCCGGGGCCCGTGTTGGTGATGGGCGACCTGAACATGAGCGATCAGAGCCGGCCCTACGTGGTGATGCGCAGCGCGATGCACGACGCGTTTGCCGAGGCGGGCTGGGGCTTTGGCTTCACCTTTCCGGTCAACCGCCGGCTGGGCGGCCTGAGCCTGCCGGGGCCGCTGGTGCGCATCGACTACATCTGGTTCAATGACGCCCTCTATGCGCTGGAGGCCCGCGTCGGCTGCCAGGGCGGTTCGGACCATTGCTACGTGTTGGCGCGGTTGGCAAGCCGGCGCCCCCTGGCACCGTGAGGGCCAGGTGGCGTTCTGGCGCCGCCGCGGCCAAAGTGTTATAATCGTGCGTGGAGGGCAGGGGCGGCGGATGCGCCGGGTTTCGAGACGTGGAGGGCGGCAGGTGGGCCAGGACTATATTCTCGCCATCGACAACGGTACGCAGAGCGTGCGGGCGCTCCTTTTCGACCTGCAGGGCAACCTGGCCGCCAGGGCACGGGTGCCGCTAGTGCCCTATGTGTCGCCCCATCCGGGCTGGGCCGAGCAGGACCCCGAGTACTACTGGTCGTCGCTATGCCAGGCCTGCCAGAAGCTCTGGCAAGAGACCACAATCCCCAAGAGCGCCATCGCCGGGGTGGCGCTGACAACGCAGCGGGCCACGGTCATCAATGTGGACCGCGCAGGCCGGCCCCTGCGCCCGGCCATCGTCTGGCTCGACCAGCGGCGCACCGAGGGGCTGAAGCCGGTGGGAGGGCTGTGGGGCCTGGCCTTCTGGCTGACGGGCATGCGCGAGACGGTGGCGCGCCTGCAGGCCGATGCGGAGGCCAACTGGATCCGCACCCACGAGCCCGATATCTGGGCGCGCACCTACAAATACCTCTTCCTCTCCGGCTACCTCACCTACCGGCTCACCGGCCGCCTGGCCGATTCGGTGGGCTGCCAGGTGGGCTATGTGCCGTTCGACTACAAGCACCTGCGCTGGTCGCGCCGGTGGGATTGGAAGTGGCAGGCCGTGCCCATGGACTCGAGCCTGTTGCCCGAGCTGGTGCCGCCCACCGGCCGCCTGGGCGAGATCACGCCGCAGGCGGCCGAGGCCAGCGGCATCCCCGCCGGGCTGCCCCTCATCGCCGCCGCGGCCGACAAGGCCTGTGAAGTCATCGGCGCCGGCTGCCTCGACCCGCACATTGGCTGCCTGAGCTATGGCACCACGGCCACCATCAACGCCACCCACCGCCGCTACGTGGAGGTCATCCCCCTGATCCCGCCCTACCCCTCGGCGGTGCCGGGCGCCTACAGCCTGGAGGTGCAGATCTACCGCGGCTACTGGCTGGTGAGCTGGTTCAAGCACGAGTTTGCCCAGGAGGAGCAGCGGCTGGCTGCCGAGCGGGGCGTCGAGGCCGAGGCGCTGTTCGACGACCTGGTGAACCAGGTGCCGCCCGGCTCGATGGGGCTGGTGCTGCAGCCCTACTGGACGCCCGGCATCAAGGTGCCGGGGCCGGAGGCCAAGGGGGCCATCATCGGCTTTGGCGACGTGCACACCCGCGCCCACATCTACCGCGCCATCCTCGAAGGCCTGGCCTACGCGTTGCGCGAGGCCAAGGAGGCGATCGAGCGGCGCAGCCGGGTGCCGATGGCCGAGCTGCGCGTGTGCGGCGGTGGCTCGCAGAGCGACGCAGCCATGCAGATCACCGCCGATATCTTTGGCCTGCCCGCGGCTCGCCCCCACGTCTACGAAGCCTCGGGGCTCGGCGCAGCCATCGATGCCGCGGTGGGCCTGGGCCTGCACCCCGACTTCGAGGCGGCCGTGGGCCAGATGACGCGGGTCGGCCGCACCTTTGAGCCCGACCCGCGCCACCGCGAGGTATATGAGGGGCTCTACAGCCGCGTGTACAAGCCGCTGTACAGGCGGCTCAAGCCGCTGTATGAGGAGATCCGGCGCATCACGGGCTATCCTGGGCGGGTGGGGTGAGACACTAGCCCTTCTCGTACGGCTTGCCGTCGGCCGCGGGCGCGACGGTCTTGCCCACGAACCCGGCCAGCACGATGAGCGTGAGCAGGTAGGGCAGGCTCATCAGGATCTCGCGCGGCACCGGCAGCACGCCGGCCGACTGGGCAGCCGCCTGGAAGGCATCGGCGAAGCCAAAGATCAGGCAGGCCACCAGCGTACCGCCCGGCTTCCAGTTGCCGAACACCATGGCGGCCAGGCCCATGAAGCCACGGCCGTTCGTGGTGTTGGGTGCGAACTGGGGCACCTTGCCAATGGTGAGGAAGGCCCCGCCCAGCCCTGCCAGGACGCCCCCGATGATGACCCCGGCATAGCGCATGCGGGCCACGTTGACGCCCAGGGTATCAGCGGCGCGGGGATGCTCGCCCACGGCCCGCAGGCGCAGGCCAAAGCGCGTGCGGAAGAGAAGCGCGTTGAGCACCAGCACCAGGACCAGCGCCACGTAGGTCAGCAGGCTGTGCTGGCCCAGCACCGGGCCGATGACCGGCAGGCCGGCCAGGATGGGCAGGCGCACCTCGGGCAGAGGAGGCACGAGCCCCGTCTCGCCAAAGTGGCCGGGCCAGATGTAGGGGATGATCAGCCGCGGGATGCCCAGCGCCGCGATATTGATGGCCGTGGCCGAGACGATCTGGTTGACCTTCACGGTCACGCTCAGGTAGGCGTGCAACAACCCCAGCAGGCCGCCCAGCACCATAGCCAGCAAGAGCCCCGCCCAGGGGCCCCAGAAATGCGACCCCACGACTGCCGCGAAGGCGCTGAGGAGCATGGTGCCTTCGATGCCGATGTTGACCACGCCGCCCCGCTCCGACATGAGAGCAGCCAGGCCGGCATAGATCAGGGGCGTGGCGATTTTGAGCGTTGCAGATAGCAACGACAGGCTAAGGACGCTGTTCCAACCCTGCACTCGACGTGTCTCCTCTCGTGGCGACGGCGGTCGTCTTGCGAGACCGGATGAGGACCATGAGGAAGATGATCAGCGCCGTGATGATCAACACGGTATCGCGGCTCACATCGGCCACGCCCTGGGTGCTGGTAAAACCGCTGCTCAACGCACCAAAGAGGATGGCGGCCAGGAGTGTGCCCACGGGGTGCAGGCCGCCGAGCAGGGCAACGGCGATGGCATCCCAGGCATAGTTCGCCGTCAGGTCCTGCGAGAAGCGATAGTTGACTCCCAATACCTCGATGGCCCCCGCCAGGCCGGCCAGGAAGCCGCTGATGGCCATGGTGACCACAATGTTGCGCGCCACGTGGATGCCCCCGTACTCGGCGGCGCTGGGGCTGAGGCCCACGGCGCGGATCTTGTAGCCGAGCCGGGTGCGGAACAGCAGGTACCACACCAGCGCCACCAGCACCACGGCGATGATGATGCCGATGTGCATGCGCGCATCGCCCCAAAAGCGGGGCAGGCGCGCCGATTCGAGCACCGGCGGCGAAGCGGGGATCATGCCCGGCTGCTTCATCGGCCCGTTGACCCCCACGATCCACGACTTGAGGTTGATCACCAGATAGTTCATCATGAGGGTGGTGATCACCTCGTGCATGTTGAGCCGGGCCCTGAGGTACCCTGCAATGGCCGACCAGATCAGCCCCAAGAGTGACCCGACGAGCAAAGCCACCGTCACGTGCAGGATGGGTGGCAGCCCCGTGATCCAGTACCCGGCCCAGGCCGCCCCCATGGCCCCGAGGAGGATCTGCCCCTGGCCGCCCAGGTTGAAGAGGCCGCAGCGGAACGAGACGGCCACCGCCAGGCCGGTGAGGATGAGCTGGGTGCCGTAGTAAAAGGTCTCGCCGAGGCCTCTGCGCGTGCCAAAGGCGCCCTGCCAGAAGGCGCCATAGGCCACCAGCGGCTCGGAGCTGGTGATCAGCAGGATCAGCGCCCCGGCGGCGAGCCCGATGGCCACAGCGATCAGCGAAAGCGCCAGGTCGCTCGCAGCGATGCGGGTCCACAGGCTGCGGGCGCGGTTCGCCTTGCTCATGCGCTTCCTCCCCGGGCCCCGGCCATCAGCAGGCCCAGCATCTGTTCGTTGGCCTCCGCGGCGCCCACTTCGCCCTGGATGCGCCCTTCGTACATGACGATGATGCGGTCACTCAGGTCCATGATCTCGCTCAGCTCCGACGAAATCAGGAGCACGGCCTTGCCCTGGCTGCGCTGGCGCACTAACTGCTGGCGCACGAACTCGGTGGCCCCCACATCGAGGCCGCGGGTAGGCTGGACGGCGATCAGCAGCTTGGGCTGCCGCTCGAACTCGCGGGCCAGGATGACCTTCTGCTGGTTGCCGCCCGAGAGGGCGCGGGCCGGGGTCTCGCTCGAGGGTGCGCGCACGTCGAAATCGGCCAGGAGGCGCTTGGCCGTGCGGCGCGCCACGTCGTAATCCAGCTCCAGGCCGCGGGCGTAGGGCGGTGTGTCCTGGAAGCCCAGGAGCAGGTTCTCGAGCAGCGAAAAGTCGAGCACCAGGCCACGCTGGTGGCGGTCTTCGGGGATGTGGGCCACGCCGGCGCGGAAGAGCTCGCCGGGGCTGCGGTTCGTCAGGTCCTGCCCGCCGATGAGCACGCGGCCGGCCTCGGCGCGGCGCAGGCCGGTGAGGACTTCGGCGAGCTCGCTCTGGCCATTGCCCTCCACACCGGCGATGCCCACGATCTCGCCGGCGCGCACGTCGAAGGATATGCCGTCGACGGCCACCAGGCCGCGGTTGTTGCGTGCCCGCAGCTCGCGCACCTGGAGCACCGGCGGGCCGGGGGCCACGGGGGGCTTTTCGACGTGCAGCAAGACGTCGCGCCCCACCATCATGCGCGCCAGGGCTGCCTCGGTCACATCGCCGGCGTTGCGGGTGCCGACCACTTTGCCGTCGCGCAAGACGGTGACCCGGTCGCAGATGGTGAGCACCTCGCGCAGCTTGTGGGTGATAAAGATGATGGTGTGCCCCTGGTCGCGGAGGGCCCGCAGGATGGTGTAGAGCTCGCCCACTTCCTGGGGGGTCAACACGGCGGTGGGCTCGTCGAGGATGAGGATCTCGGCGTTGCGGTAGAGGGCCTTGAGGATTTCTACCCGCTGCTGAATGCCGACAGGGAGGTCTTGGACCCTGGCAAGCGGGTCTACCTTGAGGCCGTAGCGGCTGGAGAGGTCGCGCACCCGGGCCTCGGCGCTGGCCATGTCGAGCAAGGGGCCGCGGGTGAGCTCGGCGCCCAGCACCAGGTTCTCGGCCACGGTGAAGACGGGGATGAGCATAAAGTGCTGGTGCACCATGCCGATGCCCCTGGCGATGGCGTCGTGGGGGCTGGCAAAGTGGACCGCTTCGCCATGCACCAGGATTTCGCCGGCATCGGGGGCATAGAGCCCGTAGAGCACGTTCATGAGGGTGGTTTTGCCGGCGCCGTTTTCGCCCAAAAGGCCGTGAATCTCGCCCTGCTCGATGCTCAGGTCGACCCCATCGTTGGCCACCACGCCGGGGAAGCGCTTGGTGACCCCGCGCATCTCAATGATGGTTGCCAATCCGGTTCCTCCAGCAGGCGGAACAGGCTCTCTCGCGCCCTCGCGGGCACCACGGAGGGCCTGCCCCAGAGCAAGTGGCAGGGTCCCCGGGCAAGGGGTGGGGCCGGCCTCTCGGGCCCGCCCCACCCCTTGCGTCGGGGTTACTTGAGCGCTGGCGGGGTGAACTTGGCAAGGTCGGCTTCGGTCGCCGGCGGGGTGAACTCGCCCTTCTTGATGCGTTCCTTCAGCGCCAGGACCTTGTCGAGCACGTCCTTGGGCAGGGTCTTTTCGCTGGTGGGGGCGATGTCGATGCCGCCTTCGGCGATGCCGTAGGTGTAGATGCCGCCCTTGAACTTGCCATTGGCCACCATCTTCGAGGCGTCGAAGACGGCCATATCCACGCGCTTGATCATGGAGGTGATGACGTTGTTGGGCGCCAGGAAGTTCTGGTCCATATCCACGCCGATGGCGTAGAGGTTGCGCTTCTTGGCGGCGTTGATCACGCCCAGGCCCGTCTGCCCGGCGGCCTGATAGATGATATCGGCCTTCTGGTCATACTGGGCATTGGCGAAATCCTCGCCCTTGGCGGGGTCGCCAAAGCTGCCGACGTAGGCGACGAGCACCTGGCAGTTGGGGTTGGTGGTCTTGACGCCGGCGCGGTAGCCGACCTCGAACTTTTTGATCAGGTCGCCCTCGATACCGCCCACAAAGCCGACGACGTTGGTCTTGGTCATCAGGCCCGCCACGGCGCCCACCAGGAACGAGCCATCCTGTTCCTTGAAGAGCAGGTTCGCCACGTTGGGCGCGTCGACCACCGAGTCGACCAGGGCAAAGTTGACTTTGGGGTACTTGGCTGCCACTTCCTTGACCGCATCGGTCAGCAGGAAGCCAACGCCGATGACCAGATCGGTCTTTTGCTCGGCCAGGCTGGTCAGGTTGGGCACGTACTGCGACTGCTCGCGCGACTCGACCACCTTGGGCGTGATGCCGAGCTCTTTCTGGGCCATCTGCAGGCCGGCCCAGGCCGAGTCGTTAAAGCCCTGGTCGCCCAGGCCGTTCTGGTCGGTCACCATGGCGAAGGTCTTGCTCGAGCCCGCGGGTTTGGCGGGGGCACACGCGCCAGCCACCAGCGCCAAAAGGACCAATACGACGACGACTTTGTCGAACCTCATGGTGCACTCCTCCTTCTGGGGTCTTGCCTCGCTCCGAGGCGCCGATCCGTGCCGCCTGATGGTTGGCTCTCTCTTGTCGTCAGGGTTCCCTCCTCACCTCCCGGCCTCTCGTGCGCAGCCGGCGCCAGGGCCTCCTGCCGGCTGTTTGTGAAGGCTGTATCCTATGATACACCCTTTGTGGCTTTTCCGTCCAATACGCCGGCGCGGGCTGCAGGCAGGGGCCGGCACAGAATCCCGGCCTACGCCCTGTGCTGGGCGCGGTCCGGGCCCAGCCCCAAACGGTTTCGCACCGGGTGGGGTGCGGAGCGTGTAGCCTGGTCCCTGGCCCGGTGACCGCCGGAGTTTCAGATCAGCGAGCCCCGGCCCTACGGGCGGCCGAAGCGCCTGCGGATGTACTCGAGCGCGGGCGGGTCGATGAGGCCCTGGGCCACGTCGACGCGCTCCTCCAGGTTCTCGGTGCCGGTGAAGGCGCGGAAGGCCTCTTGGGTGGCCGGGCTCCAGGTGCCATCCACCTCGCCCTGATAGTAGCCCAGGCGCCGGAGCAGCGCCTGCAGCTCTTCGGCGAGGGCGCGGTCGATGGCGATGCGCTCCTCGGGCCGGCTGGCCCCCAGGAAAAGGTGGTGGAGTTCCAGCAGGTTGCGGAGCTCTGGCACCGGGTCGGGGTGGTCGTCGACGCGCAGGTCGATGTAGCGGTCGTTGTAGCCGCCGTAGCTGCCCTTGGGCTTGACCACCAGCAGCGCCGCCGATTGGCGGCCGCGGCGGTCGCCTCCGGCCCGGTCGCCGGCGAGGAGCGCGGCGAGCAGGCGGTCGCCCAGCTCGCCGGTGGCGCGCTCGAAGGCCTCGGCCATGGAGAGCACCACGCGCTCGCCGGCCAGGATGTTGCCCTGGATGGCAAAGCCATCGCCGGTGACGCCGCCGGCCCAGGGCATGCAGCCGGCGCCGGTGAAAGTGGCGACGCGCCCACGGGCATCCACCAGCCCCACCTGGCGCTGGTCGCGCCCTTCGTCGGCGGCGGTGAGCCGCGCCAGCACATCGGCAGCGGCCAGCCCCTTCGCCATCAGGCGCAGGCCTTCGCTCCCATAGGAGAGGTTGGCCAGGCTCTGGGTGGCAATGGCTCCCACGCCCGCGCGGGCGTAGGGCACCACCGCCCCCACGGCCAGGAACTTGCTGGCCACCGCTACCCCCCAGCTCTCCTCATGGGGATCGTGGGCCACGATGGAGAAGGTGTGGATCTGCATGGCAAACCTCCTCTCGGAAGGAGGGAATTGGAGGGACTGATGGGCCGAGTCCCATCAGCCCCACAACTCCCCCAGTTCCCCATCAGGGGACGATGACCGTGCGCACGCCGGCGCGGAACTCGTCGAGGGCGTCGAGCACGGCATTCACGGCCGCCGCATCGAGCGGTATCGTGCGCGTCACGACGCGCGAGAGGTCGAGGGCGCCGCGGCGCGCGTACTCGAGGAGCAGAGGCAGCTCCTGGCGCAGGTGGTCGTTGGAGCCGATGACCTCGGCCTCTTTGCCCAGGAGGTCGCGGTAGGTATCGATGGCCAGGGGCCGGCTGCTGATCCCCACGACGACGGCCCTGCCCAGGGGGCCCAGCGAGCGCACGGCCTGGTCCATGGTTTCGGGCAGGCCGATGAGTTCCAGGGCCACGTCGATGCCCCGGCCGCCGGTCAGCCGGGCCAGCTCGGCCACCGGGTCGGCCCGGCGGGCATGCACCGGCACGGCGCCATAGTGCGAAGCCAGGCTCAGCTTCTCGTCGTCGATGTCGACGGCATAGACCTCGAGGGCGCCCATGGCCCGCCCCAGTTGCACGGCCGACATGCCCAGCCCGCCCGCGCCAAAGACCGCCAGCCTCTCGCCCGCCGCCAGCCGGCCTTTGCGCAGGGCGTGCAGAGCGGTGGCCGAGGAGCACATCAAGACGGCGCCATGCTCGAAGGGGATTTCGTCGGGCAGCGGCAGCAGGCTGCGCGCCGGCACGGCCACGTACTCGGCATAGCCCCCGTCGCGGTGCTTGCCCAGCATGGCGCCGCGGTGGCAGAATTGCTCGCTGCCGCGGCTGCAGTACTCGCATTCGCCGCAGGTGGCCAGGTAGTGGGCGCACACCCGCGCCCCGGGCTCGAGGCCTGTCACCCCCGGGCCAAGGGCCTCGACCACGCCGGCAATCTCGTGGCCCAGCGTGAGGGGCAGCGGGCCGGCGGGCGACGTGCCGGCACGATAGTGGGCGTCGGAGTGGCAGATACCGGCTGCCCTGACGCGGATAAGCGCCTCCCCCGGCCCTGGCGCCGGCAGGGGCACCTCTTGCATCTCCAGTGGCCGGCCAACCTCCACCAGACGGATCGCTTTCACCCAGACCTCCTTCACCCTTCCCGGTTGCACCCCTAAAGATAGCAGAGAATCTGCAGGCTGCAAACGGAGGTATCGGAGCTGGGTATATCGGAGCTGTGGGTGACTTGGGCAGACGCCGGGCTACACGCTCCGCTCCTTTCCGGCACTGACCCAAACCCCCAAAAGGTTGCTGCCGGGCTGATGCGGAGCAATTCACCCGGCCGCCGCAGACTCTGGCTCTCCTCACTCTTCTGGGATGTGCTCATCGGAGCTGAGCGGGTGCTGCCCATGGCGGCGCCGTCTGAATCTCGCTCAGGGCACGCAACTTGCTGAAGAGCCCCCGGCGCATCCGGCGCCGGAAGTGCCCGCCCCGCGTTGCCGGTTCCGGGGCCGACAGGGCCACGCCTTGGCGGCGTGCCCCCGCAGAGTTGGGGGCTCCCCGGCCCTGCGCCGGGGGCGGGGGCCAGGGTTGGGGGGCCTCCTGTCGCGGTTTTCTCAGCAGCGGAGCAGAAACTTGCTGCGGTCGCCGGGCCAGCGACCGGGCTACACGCTCCGCGCCCACCCGGTGCGGGACCGTTTGGACCCAAGGGTTGCGCCGGGAGCTGGCGGAGCTGGAGACCTGGCAGCCACCCGCGCTCGCAGCAAGTTTCCTGGCCTGCGCAGGGCTGCGCCAGCCCTGGGGTACTCGCAATGACAGCCGGAGGTTCTCTCTTTCGCCTAGGGCTCTGCGGGCCCTGGGGTACTCGGAATGACGGAAGGGCAAGGTCCTGCGGAGCCGATGCGTGAGCGGGAGGTGACGCATGAGCAAGAACGGAGCGGGGGCCGAGCCGGTGGAGGGCGAGGGGCGGGGAAGCCTGCTGCTCAACGGCCGGCTGTACCGGAGGGTGAGGCGCGCCCGTGCGGTGGAGAGATTGCTCTTCAGGGCCATCGCGACTCTCTGCAGCGTGCTGGCAGTAATGGTGCTGATGGTGGCCGGCGCGCGCCTGAGCCTGCGACGGCTGGAGAGCTCGTTCCAGGGGCGTATCTACCCGCGGGTGTTCGTCTTGGGCGTGGCGGTGGGCGGGCTGCAGCCCGAAGAGGCGGCGCGGGCGCTGGCCGGCCCGGCCGCAGCGGCGCAACCGGCCACGGTGACGCTGAGCGACGGATCCACAACCTGGAGCTACCCCGGGGCCGACCTGGGCGTGCGCTACGACGTGGATGGCGCCGTGGCGGCGGCCATGCTCGTGGGCCGCGGGCCCGGCAGCTGGACGGCGCACCTGGCCGACTGGCTGCGCCGGCAGGATATCGGGCCGGTGTGGCGGGTCGACCCGGCGGTGGCGCGGCCCATCCTCTCGACGCTGGCCAGCCGCACTGCGGTGGCGCCCCGCGAGGCATCGTTGCGCCTGGAGGGAGGCAAGGTGACGGCGCTGCCCGGCGCGGCCGGCCGCTCGCTCGACGTCGAGGCTACCCTCGCCAGGCTGGCCGATGCGGTGCGCTACCATACGGGCGATGTGCAGGTGGACATGGCCTTCCGCTCGCTGCCGCCGCGCGTGGCCGATGCGCGGCCGGCCGTGGCCCAGGCCGAGCGGATGCTGCAAGAGCGGCTCACCCTGACCGCCTATGACGCCGTGGAGGATCGGAGCTTCTCATGGACCATCGACTCGAGCCGCATCGCCGGCTGGCTGCGCGTGGTGCCGGGCGAGAAGGGCCAGGGGGTGGCGGTGCAGGCCGACCGCACAGCGGTGCGGGCGACCCTGACTGCGCTGGCCGCCCGGCTTGGCGGCGGCCGGGGGTTCCGCCTGGAAGAGGCCACCGACCAGGTGGTCACCGCGCTCCATAGTGGCGGTGGCACCGTGCCCCTCTACCTGGCCCACCCTCCGCACATCCATACCGTCGAGGCGGGTGAGACGCTCGACGACATCGCCCTCGCGTATGGCCTGCCACCCACCCTCGTGGCCCAGGCCAACCCCGGCGTCGACCCCGGTGCCCTGCAGCCGGGGCAGGTGCTGACCATCCCCTCCGTCGACGTGCTACTACCCTACATGCCGGTGCCGGGCAAGCGCATCGTCATCAGCCTGAGCGAACAGCGGCTGCGCGCCTACGAGAACGGCCAACTGCGCTGGGAGTGGCCCTGTTCCACCGGTGGGGCCGCAACCCCGACCTTGCCCGGCACCTTCCAGGTGTTGCGCAAAGTGGAGAACGCCTACGCCAGCCCCTGGCGGATCTGGATGCCCCACTTTCTCTCCCTCTGCCCGCCCGGCTCGGGCTGCGACCAGGGCATCCATGGCCTGCCGGTCAGCGCCGGCGGCGCACGCCTGTGGGGCGCCTACCTCGGCCAGCCGGTCTCCTTCGGCAGCATCGTGCTGGGCAGCGAGGAGGCCGAGACGCTCTACCGGTGGGCCGAGGTGGGGGTGCCGGTAGCCATACGCTGAGGCCCTTCCGACCTCAACGGGGGCTGACCCAACAGGGCAAGGCTGCTCGCCGGTGCCGCCTGGTCTGGGCGCGGTTCACTTCGGGCTCCCCAACTTGTTGGGGCCATGCAGCAACCTGGCGCCCAGCATCGCGTGCCGCGCCATCCCGCAGCGCTTCCCGAGCAAGCTCGGGGCTCCGGGGGCGCCCTAGGCTGAGGTGCAAGCCCCCAAACCCCAAGACTTGGCATCCTCAGCACAATCCGCTAGAATAGGGCCATGCACACGTTTTCGTTTCGCCCGGTCGAGGGCGAAGCGCGATGACCCTGCGACAGGGGCCTGTTGCCACTGAGGAGGTGCCTGAATTGGCTGCCAACGGTAAGGTCAACATCGGCGTCATTGGGGCGGGGCGCATCGGCAAGCTGCACATCGAGCACCTGGCCACGCGCGTGCCGGGGGCCAACGTAATGGCGATTGCCGACGTCGTCTTGCCGGCGGCCCAGGCGGCGGCCGCCCAGTTCGGGGTGCCCAAGGCCACCGCCGACTATTACGAGCTGCTCAAAGACCCGGCCATCGAGGCGGTGGTGATCTGCTCGGCCACCGACACCCACGCGCGCATCATCCAGGAAGCCGCGGCGGCGGGCAAGCACATCTTTTGTGAGAAGCCCATCGATCACGACCTGAAAAAGATCGACCAGGCCATCGGCGCCGTGGAGCGGGCGGGCGTCAAGCTGCAGATTGGCTTCAACCGCCGCTTCGACCCCAGCTTCCGCAAGGTGCGCGAGCTGGTGGCCGCGGGCAAGGTGGGGCAGCCCCACATCCTGCGCATCACCAGCCGCGACCCGGCGCCGCCCCCCATCGAGTACGTCAAGGTCTCGGGCGGCATCTTCCTCGACATGACCATCCACGACTTTGACATGGCGCGCTACCTGATGGCGAGCGAAGTGGTGGAGGTGTATGCCGCGGGCGGCGTGATGGTCGACCCCAAGATCGGCGAGGCCGGCGACATCGACACGGCCATCGTTACCCTGTACTTTGCCAATGGCGCCATCGGCACCATCGACAACAGCCGCAGGGCGGTCTACGGCTACGACCAGCGGGTGGAGGTGTTCGGCTCGGCCGGCATGGCGGCCACTTCGAACCGCACCCCCGATGCGCATACGCTGGCCGATGCCGAGGGCGTGCACGCCTCGTGCCCGCTCTACTTCTTTGTGGAGCGCTACACCGAGGCCTACATCGCCGAAATGCGCGCCTTCGTGGAGGCGGTGCAGAACGACACGCCGACGCCGGTCAACGGCCAGGATGGCCGCGCTCCGGTGGTCATCGGCCTGGCCGCGCTCAAGTCGTATCGCGAGCACCGGCCGGTGAAGACCAGCGAGATATCGGCGTAGAGCTCATCGGCGGGCAAGCCTGGCCGGCCGAGCAGGGCTGGCATCCTTGCGCCGGTTGTAGGGGCGCTTCGCGAAGCGCGCCGTCGATTATCCGATTGGTCACGACCCAAGGTGGACTTGCGCAGCGTGTAGGGGCGCTTCGCGAAGCGTCCCTATACGCTGCGCCCCTACACGCTGTTGCCGGGCCAGGGACCGGGCTACACGCTCCGCGCTCACCCGGTGCCACCCCGCCCACCCAGGGGTTGGGCCGGGGGCGGGCGGCGCTAAGACCCGGCTGCCCCCCCACCGCAGCAAGTTTGTTCACCCGACGCAGGGCTGCGCGAGCCCTGGGCTACAGGGTGACATAGACGGGGCTTTGAAAGAGCCCTGCCATCATCCTGTGTATCCTGTCGATCCCTGTGGCGATGGCGGCGGGTGGGCCCTACGCCACTCCATCGAGGAGGTCGCGCACCTGGCGGGCCAGCGCGTCGTGCGAGAAGGGTTTGCCGAGGAAGGCCCGGCTGCCGCCGGAGCCCACCTGCTCGGCGATGGCGCTGGTGGTATAGCCGGAGATGAAGAGGACCGGCAGGGCCGGGTAGGTGGCCTGCAGGTGCTCGGCAAGGGCGATGCCGCTCATCTGGGGCATCACCACATCGGCCACCAGGAGGGCAGGCCGCAGGTCGGCTTGGCTCTCCAGGAGCGCGAGGGCGTGGGCGCCGTTGTTGGCCTCCAGCACTGTGTAGCCCAGCTCGCGCAGCGCCCGTGCTACCCAGGTGCGCACATCGGGGTCGTCTTCGGCCACCAGCAGCGTCTCGCCGCCGCCGCGTACCGGTGTAGGCACCTCGGGCGCCGGGGGAGGCTGCGGCGCCGCCTCTTCCTCAACTCGGGGCAGGTAGATGGTGAAGGTAGCGCCGCGGGCGGGGCTGCTGTCGGCCAGGATGAAGCCCCCATGCTGGCGCACGATGCCCAGCACACCCGCCAGGCCCAGCCCGGTGCCCTTGCCCAGCTCCTTGGTGGTGAAGAAGGGCTCGAATAGGTGCGCCTTGGCCTCCTCGCTCAGCCCCATGCCGGTATCACACACGGCCAGCGTCACATAGCGGCCTGGCGCCACGCCCGGGTGGTGCCCTGCCTCAGCCTCGCCCACATCCACATTGGCGGTGTGGAGCGTGAGGCGGCCGCCGTCGGGCATGGCATCGCGGGCGTTCAGCGCCAGGTTGATGATGGCCTGCTCGATCTGGTTGGCGTCGGCGCGCACGGCGCCCAGGCCGACCCCAAGGTCGGTGGCCAGCTCGATGTCTTCGCCGATGAGGTGGCCGAGCATGTCGGCCATATTGAGGATGAGGTCGTTGAGGTTCACCGCGTGGGGCGGGGTGGAGCGGCGGCGCGAGAAGGCTAGCAACTGGCGCGTGAGCAAAGCCGCTCGCCGTGTGCCTTTGAGCACGTGTTCGATGTCCTGGCGGGCCGGGTGGCCGGGCGGAAGGGCGTCGCGGGCGAAGGCTGCGTGGCCGCTGATGGCCGTGAGCAGGTTGTTGAAATCGTGGGCCACGCCGCTGGCCAGGCGGCCGATGCTCTCCATCTTCTGAGCCTGCAAGAACTGCGCCTCCAGGCGCCGGAGCTCGGTGATGTCGCGCAGCATGACGAGGTTGCCGTCGCGCCGCCCATCCGCCCCGGCGATGGGCGAAAGGCTGACGGCCCAGTCGCGCGCGGCCGGGCCGCGGGCCAGGCTGATCTCGACCTGCGCCTCATTGCCGGCCACGACCAGCGCCGCGAGTTGGGGCCACGGGGCGAGGACCTCGGCGGCGCTGCGGCCGATGGCTTGGGCTGCCTGCAGGCCCAGAGCCTGCTCCAGCGCCGGGTTCATGTCGCCCACGCGGCCCTGGCCATCGACGACCAGCACGCCGTCGGGCATCGTCTCCACCAACACCTGCCAGGCGATAGGGCCAATCTCCAGGAAGCGGAAGCGGAAGATGGCGAAAGCAAAGATCGCTGCCGAGAAGGTGAAGGCCATGGGCGTAGGGTTCAGGTGGGGGAGAAGGCTCCACTGGGCGCCATAGCCGATGTTGCCGATCACCGGCAGCAGCATGCCTATCAGGAGCAGCACGCTCTGGTGGCGGTACACGGCGCGCCCGTGCAGGGCGGTCGACACAACGGTGCCGACGCTGACCAGGATGAGGCCGTACGCGTACATCGAGAAGGCCCAGAAGGCCGGGCCGTGCTCCAACACGAGCAGGCGCAGCGGCCCCGCCGTCTCAAGCCAGGCCCGCGGCCAGATCAGGCCGTGGTGCTCGTTGGTGGCCACCAGGAGGACCACGGCCAGGCAGGGGGCGGCCAGCCCCAGCCACAGCCGCCGGGTGAGCACGTGTGCAAAGCCCGCGTACTGCACGGTGAAGACAAAGAAGAGGGGCGCCAGCGAGGCGATGCCGAGCCATTCGACCTTGGCCCAAAGCACCTTGGCCTCTAGAGTGGGGGCCAGCACTTCGAGGGTGTAGCCGAAGGCATACTCGGCGCAGGCCAGGGCGAAGAGCGACAGGGGCACCGCGCAAGGTGCAGCCGCTCGCCGCCGCCACGCGTACCAGCCGAGCGCGGCAGAGACGGTTCCAGACAAAAACAAGGGCAGCGCATACGACAGGGAGAGCCAGGGCATGGCGTGCTCCGGGACCGGGGCAGTCTCGTCGCCCGCCGCAGCAGGCGGGCGCGATGGGCATTATAGCACGTTCTTTTGGGAAAGCGAACTGCCAGGGAGATGCCGGGTCTATCCCAGAATCGCCGGTGAATCTGCGGGCCGCCGTCGCCACGGCCGTCATTCTGAGTATCCGACGGCTCGCGCAGCCATGTGCGGGGTCAAGGAGCTTGCTGCGACCAGGGGTCGCAGCCGGGTGACGAGCTCCGCTCGCTCCCGGCCCAGCCCCTGGGCGGGGGTTTCGCAATAGGACAGAATCCCGGCCTACGGCTGGCCGATGGGGTGCCAGCGCGCGACCATCATGCCAAAGTAGGTGGGCACGGCGTAGGTGACGCTGCTGGCGGCAAGGCGGGCCGCTTCGATGACGGGCTGCAGCGCACACATGCCGGCCATGCCGCAGGCCAGGGCGGTGGGCTGGAGTTCCAGCAGCCGGGCCAGCCGTTCGCGGGTGGGTTGCCAGGCCCACTCCTGCGCCAGGCGGTCGAAGACGGGCGCCGAGCTGTGCACACCGTAGGGGCCGGCGGCGGTGTGGGTGTGGGCCAGATCGGCGCTGATGACGAGGCTGATACGCCGCGGGTCGCGGTCGGCAAAGGCGAAGAGGGCCTGCCCGAGGGCGAAGAACTGGCTCTGGAGCTGGGGCAGGCTGGCCCGGCTGCGCGGCAGCGAGATGACCACCACTCGCGGCGAGCCCGCGCTCCCCAGGTAGTGCAGGGGCACCAGCTCGCCCCAGGTCAGCGCGATGGGGAAGGTGGCCGAGCCCTGGATGAGGCCCGTGGCGGGCAGCCCGGCCGCCTGCAGCGCGCCGAGCAGCTCCTCGGCAGCAGGCCGGTCTGCGGGCCAGAGCGCCCTGCCCTTGAGCTGGCCAAAGACGTTGGACTCGCTGAGGTCATAGTAAAAGCCCTGCAGCCGCTCGTTGAGGTAGACTCCGTAGGCGTCGGGCAGGGTGATGCCATGGGGCGTGAGGAGGATGAGGATCTCGGCTGCGTCGGCTGCGAGCTCGCTGCGGGCTCGTTGCATGGCCTCGTGCAGGGGCAGGAACCCTGCAGGGTAGGGCTCTTCGAGACCGGGGATGATCTGGTTGCCGTGGGGCACCAGGTAGGCTGAGAGCAGCATTGGGCCACCTCCATGGTTTGGCAGCGCTGCGAGTAAGGTTAAACGGCCGGCCGGCACAGCCTCAGGTCGCCGTCCTCACCGATCCAGCCGGCGTCGCCGGTGTAGAACCAGCCTTCGCGGTCGAGCACCGCCGCAGTGGCCTCGGGGTTGCCGTAGTAGCCCAGCATCATCTGCGGCGAGCGCACGGCAACCTCGCCCTGCCGGCCCGGTGGCAGTGGCATACGGTGGGCGTCGACGATGCGCACCTCGACCCCCGGCACGGCCCGGCCCACCGACGCGGCGCGCTCGGCGGGGTTGGGGCCGAAGGCAATGAGGCCGCACTCCTCCCTGGCGTACAGGCTGGCCACCCGGCAACCGAACCGGCGACCTATGGCGCGGGCCAGCACGGGCGGGCATGGCCCGGCGACAACGGCCCAGCGCAGCGTTGGCAGGCGGCGCTTGCCGGCGGCCTCGAGGAGCGCCTCGTGCAGGCCAGGCGTGCCGGCGAGGAGCGTCACCCCCTCGCGCTCGGCCTGCTCGAGCACACGGTGGGCATCGCTCTGGCCGGTGAGGATGGCCTTGCCTCCGCCGACCAGCGCGGCCATCATCCCCAGCCAACCTGCATAGGTGTGCAGCGGGAAGGCGACCACGAGGCAGCTCAAGGCGGCGGGGTCGAGCTGTGCCTGCACCTCGGGGCAGGCCAGCCGCCAGTAGGCACCACGGGTGTGGGCGATGCCCATGGGCGCACCGGCCGAGCCGGGCAGGTAGGCGATGCGCCCCTCCTCCTTGGGCGAGGCCCTGGCCCGCCAGAGCGAAGTGCCCGATGCCATCACGCTCTCGATCGAGTAGGCGGCGGCCTCCTGACGACCCGAACTCCTGGCGAGCACGTAGCGCAGGCCGGGCAGGCCCGGGCGCAGGCGGGCCACCGTTGCCGCCAGGTCGCGGCCCTGCCAGTCGCGCGTGGTCAGCACGAATTTGGCGCCGCTATCGGCCAGGGCATGGCGCAGGGCCTCTTCGGGCATGGCCGGGTCGAGCGGCACTTCCACCGTGCCCAGCACCCAGGGCAGGAATAGGGCGTACGCACCCTCGGCACAGGGTGGCAGGAGGGCCGCGATGCGGTCGCCCTTGTGCGCTCCAAGGAGCTGCAGCCCGGCGGCCAGGGCGTCGACGCGTGCAAAGAACTGTCGCTGCGTCAGGCGTTCATGTGGCGTGACGAGGAACTCGCGGTTCCCGGCCAGATGCCGGGCCAGGCTCAGAAGATGCTGGGGCCCCAGCCGCCCCACCAGCCGACCGACGACCATGCCCTCCTAACCCTTGCCAGCGTTCGCGGCAGCGCCGAGTATAGGAGGCCGGGCGCAGCCTGTCAACGCCAAGGCCGCCCGCCAGATGTGGAGTTGACAGGAGTCGGCGCGACGGCTAGCATTGTCGCGACGCTGGAGGCAGGAACAGCCGTGAGCCGAACGATGAGCAGCCTTCCCGGCCGGGCAGAGCTGGGCGGCCTGAGCCCCGATCTGGGGCTGGATGTGCTTGCGTCGTGGTTCTCCTCGTCGCGCGAGGGCATCGCCGTTGTCGATGCGGGCCTCGCCATCCGCGCTGCCAACCAGGCCTTTGCCCGGCAGATGGGCCGTCCCTTGCCAGAGATCGTCGGCCGGCCTGCTGCGGAGGTCATCGCGGGCTGGGCCGAGCGGATGGAAGGGGTCTTTCGCCGCGTGCGCGAGACGGGCCAGCCAATCGGCCCCGAGACCTACAGCGCAGTGTTCCAAGGCCAGCCCGAACGCGGCATCGCCTGGTGGCAGGCGACCGTCTCGCCCATTCTGGCAGCCGACGGCACCTTCCGGGGCTGGCTGCTCGTGCACCGCGACGTGACCGAGCAGGTGCAAGGAGAGGCCGAGCGCAGCCGGCTGCTGGCCGAGGCGAGGCATCGCGTGGCGGAGGTAGAGGCGGTATTCCGCGCCCTGCCCGACCTCTTCTTCCGCCTGGCTGCCGACGGCACCATTCTCGATTACCGGGCCGGCAGAGCCACCGACCTGTACGTGCCGCCCGAGCAATTCCTCAACCGCCGCATGCAAGAGGTGCTGCCCCCCGATGTGGGCCGCCGCTTTGCGGAGGCTCTGCACACCACGCTGCACGAGCGCTCGGTGGTCGCGCTGGAGTATACCCTGCCGGTGGCGGGGATCAACCAGTACTTCGAGGCGCGGCTGGCGCCCCTGGGGAACGACCAGGCCATTGCCCTGGTGCGCAACATCACCGATCGCAAGCAGGCCGAAGCCGAGCGCGAGCGGCTGCTGCAGGCCGAGCGGCACGCCCGCGAGGTGGCCGAAGCTGCCCTGAGCGCCCGCGACGAGTTCCTGGCCGTGGCCGCCCACGAGCTCAAGACTCCCATCACCAGCCTGCGCGGCTATGCCGAGCTGACCATGCGCCGGGTGCAGGGCGGCAGGGTCACCGATCCGCAGGAGATCGTGCGCGCCCTCGAGACCATCGACCGCCAGGCCGACCGGCTGGCCATCCTGGTGAACCAGCTCCTCGACATTTCGCGCCTCGACCAGGGCACCCTCGAGCTCAACCGCCAGGTAGTCGACCTGGTGGCCCTCGTGCGCCACGTGGTCGAGACGATGCAGGCCAGCACCATGCGCCATACCCTCACCTTGCGGGCGCCCTCCTCGCTGCCGGCGTTCGTGGACCCGGTGCGCATGGAGCAGGTGCTGTATAACCTGGTCGACAATGCCATCCGCTACAGTCCGCAAGGGGGACCCGTGGAGGTCGACGTGACGACGCCTACCCCGGGCACGGTGCGCATCTCGGTGCGCGACTATGGCGTGGGCATCCCGCCCGAGCAGCGGCCGTACCTGTTCACCCGCTTTTTCAAGGCGGGGGTCAAGCGGCCCGCCGGCGGCCTGGGCCTGGGGTTGTACATTGGCCAGCGGGTGGTGGCCCTGCACGGTGGCACCATCAGCGCCGAGTTCCCCGAGGATGGGGGCAGCCGCTTCATCATCACCCTGCCCCGCGGCCTCGCTGAGCCCCAGGCCGGAGGCAGCGCGCGATGACAGGTAAGGGGCGCATTCTGGTGGTCGACGACGACCCGGCCATCCTCGATTTCGTCTCGATGGCGCTCAGCGACGAGGGCTATGAGGTGCAGACGGCGGCCGATGGCCGCAGCGCCCTGGAGATCATCGAGCGCTGGCCGCCCGACCTGATCCTGCTCGACATGCGCATGCCGATCATGGACGGGTGGGAGTTTGCCAGTGCCTACGCGAGGCGGCCGGGGCACCACGCGCCTGTGGTGGTGCTCACCGCTGCGCAGGATGCGGCGGGCCTGGCGCGCGAGATCCAGGCCGTGGACTATGTGGCCAAGCCCTTTGCGCTCGACGACCTGCTGCGCGTCGTGGCCGCCCACACCCAGCGCTCGCGCGACGACGGGCGCGGTCCAGCCCCGGGGCAGAGTGGCGGCTGAGCGGCGGCCGCCGGCCTGCCCCCCGATCGATCGCGCGCCCAAGGCCTTTCGAATGCATCCAAGATGCGTCAGCGCCTGGGTTGGAGCCGGGCTTCTCGCTGGGCCGCCGCCCCGGCTCCAACCACCGCACCCCCAAACGGTTTCGTACCGGGCCGGGCGCGAAGCGTAAAGCCCGGTCAGCAGCGTAGCGCTTCCGACAGGCTGCCGGCTGCGAGCCTGGTGACCCCTTGAAAAGGCCCTGGGCTGGCCCTTCCCGGCCATTGACAACGGGTGTGGGCGGAGGTAGAATAAGTCTAGTCGTGATGGCGGTGGCGAGGGCTCTGTGGCTTCATCGAACGCCGGCAGAAGCGGGTGGGCCAAGAGGCCGGGAGCGGTGCGATGATCGCCCTTCACGACGTGACCAAGGTGTACCATCTGGACCATGTGGAGGTGCCGGCGCTGCGCGGCGTGTCGCTGTCGATCGCCGCGGGCGAGTGGGTGGCCATCATGGGCCCTTCGGGCTCGGGCAAGTCGACGCTGATGAACATCATCGGGTGCCTGGATACCCCCACTTCGGGCCGCTACATCCTCGACGGCGTCGATGTGAGTGCGCTCGATGATGACCACCTGGCAGAGATCCGCAATCGCAAGTTGGGCTTTGTCTTCCAGTCGTACAACCTCATCCCTCGCACGAGCGCCCTCGACAACGTTCAGCTCCCTCTCGTCTATGCCCGTGTGCCAGACCGGTCGCGCCTGGCCCGCGAGGCGCTGGCGCGGGTGGGCCTGGCAGATCGCCTGCACCACCATCCCAACCAGCTCTCGGGGGGCGAGCAGCAGCGGGTGGCCATTGCCCGGGCTTTGGTGAACAGGCCCTCCGTCCTCCTGGCCGATGAGCCGACGGGCAACCTCGACTCCCGGTCGGGGCAGGAGATCATGGCCATCCTGGCGAGGCTGCATGCCGAGGGGCTGACGATTGTGCTGGTGACCCACGACCCGAACGTGGCGGGGTGGACTCAGCGCATCGTCCGCCTGCACGACGGGGCGGTGGTGGGCGACGAGCCGGTCGCTGCCGCGGCCTGAGCCGCGCCCTTGGGGCGGCCGCATTTGGGTATATCTCAGAATCTCGGCGAAGACTATGGCCGTCGGGGGGGCGCAGCCGCTCGGCGCGTCGCGAGACCCACTTGTCACTCTGAGCGGCTCCTGCGGCCAGCTCTCAGCCCGGCGCCAAGCGAGCGAAGAGTCCTTGCTAGCCATGGCGGCACGCTTGGGTTGGTTTGGCGTCACGGCAAGCAAGGGTTCTTCGCTGGGATTGGCGCCGCAGTGCTGCCTGGCCGTCACTGCCGCTCAGAATGACTCTCACGGCGACGGTGGCCAGCAAATTCACCGACGATTTTGGGATACACACAGACACTCTTGGATTTTGCATCCTCCGGGCTTGCGGGCTATAATAGAATTGGTGTGAATCGGCCTGCGCTGCGCGGGCCTTGTGAGTCGGGCTGCAGGGTGCTGCGGCACGGCAGCCCGACATGAGGGAGCAGATTCACTTTCATGGGGAGGCGGACCAGAGGGCAGATCGAGGCGGCCATCAGCAAAGCGGTTGTGCAGTTCGAGGTCGAGCAGATGGGCCGGGGGCCGGCCGACGTGCGCACGTACGTGATCGGCGATGCCATTTTCGTGCGTCTGAAGGGCCTGTTGACCCCGGCAGAGAAGCAGTTGGCCCAGAGCGAAGAGGGCCGCACCCTCATCAAGAACCTGCGCCGTGAGCTTGTGGAGGCCTCGCGCCCTGTGCTCGAAGCCATGATCGAGGAGATCACCGGCAGCAAAGTGCTGAGCCTCTTCACCGATGTCAGCACGGCTACCGGCGAGCGGATTATGGTCCTCATCATGGCCGACGATGCAAGCAAGTGGCCCTGAGGGCGCCGCATCCCATCCATAGTCGCCAACGTTGCATGACAACCATCGGCAGACGGGGCGGACAATAACCTGAGTTCTCTCTCGTAGGGGGATTGGCCGCAAGGTAGGCCGGCATACGCCGCGCGCAACGCGCAGCGCATGCCGGTGTTTTTTTGCCAGAGGCTTGTCGCGGGCCGGGAGCGGGCTGCCGGCAACCGCCGGCGCTCGCGGGGCCCGCCGCCGGAATCAGGAGGTCAGGTATGGCAGAGACGTCGCTCGAAAGATGGGTCAGTCAGGCCGCGAGCATCACCCGGCCCGATCGAGTGCTGTGGTGCGATGGCTCCGACGGCGAGTTCGAGGCCCTGATGTCGCTGGGGCTGAGGCAGGGCGTCTACCAGCGACTCAATCCGAAGGCGTACCCTGGCTGCTATCTTCACCGCAGCCATCCGAGCGACGTGGCCCGGACGGAGCACCTCACCTTCATCAGCACCGACCGGCGGGAGGAGGTGGGGCCCACCAACAACTGGATGTCGCCGCAGGAGGCGAATGAGAAGGTCTTGCCCCTCTTCCGGGGCGCGATGAAGGGACGCACGATGTACGTGCTGCCCTACATCATGGGGCCGGTGGGGTCGCCGTTCAGCAAGGTCGGCGTGGAGCTGACCGACAGCATCTATGTGGCCACGAGCATGCGCATCATGACGCGCATGGGCCGCGTCGCACTGGAGCAGCTCGGCGATGCCGATGACTTTGTGCCGGGCCTGCACTCGGTGGGCGACCTGAGCCCCGACCGCCGCTTCATCGTCCACTTTCCCCACACCAAGACCATCTGGAGCATCGGCTCCGGCTACGGGGGCAACGCCCTTCTCGGTAAGAAGTGCTTCTCGCTGCGGCTGGCCAGCGCCATGGGCCGCGACGAGGGGTGGCTGGCGGAGCACATGCTGATCCTGGGCCTGGAGGATCCGCAGGGCAACGTCTCCTACATCGCCGCTGCCTTCCCCAGCGCCTGTGGCAAGACCAACCTGGCCATGTTGGTCTCTACCCTGAAGGGCTACCGCGTGTGGACGGTGGGCGACGACATCGCCTGGCTGCGCGTGGGCCCCGACGGCCGCCTGTGGGCGGTGAACCCCGAAGCCGGGTTCTTCGGGGTAGCGCCGGGCACGAGCGAGAAGACCAACCCCAACATGATGGCGGCGATCCAACACGACACGCTGTTCACCAACGTGGCGGTGACGCCCTCGGGGCTGCCCTGGTGGGAGGGGCTGAATGGCGCTGCCCCCGCCGGCCTGATCGATTGGCGCGGCAGCGCGTGGGGGCGCAACGGCGAAAAGGCCGCCCACCCCAACTCGCGGTTCACGGTGCCGGCCCGCAACTGCCCGAGCATGTCGCCCCACTGGGAGGATCCGCAGGGCGTGCCGATTTCGGCCATCGTCTTTGGGGGCCGCAGGGCGCGGGTGGCGCCACTGGTGTTCCAATCGTTCGACTGGCAGCACGGGGTCTATGTGGGCGCGAGCATGGCCTCCGAGACGACGGCGGCGGCCACCGGCGCAGTGGGGGTGGTGCGCCGCGACCCGATGGCCATGTTGCCCTTCTGCGGCTACAACATGGCCGACTATTTCGGCCACTGGCTGCACATGGGCCAACGCCTGAGCAACCCGCCAGCCATCTTCCACGTCAACTGGTTCCGCACCGACGCCGCAGGGCACTTCCTGTGGCCGGGCTTTGGCGACAATGTGCGCGTGCTCAAATGGATCGTCGAGCGGGTGCAGGGGCGCGCCGCGGCTGAAGAGACGCCGATCGGCTATGTGCCCGCCCCCGGCTCTTTGGAGCTGGATGGGCTGTCGCTGCCCGCGGGCACCATGGAGGAACTGCTGCGCATCGACCGGGATGCCTGGGCCGCCGAGCTGGAAGATCAGGCCGCCTTCTTTGCCAAGTTCGGTGACCGCCTGCCACCCGAGATCTGGGCCGAGCACAAGGCGCTGGCCCGGCGGCTGGGCATCGGCTGAGGGCCGGGCAGGGTGCCGGCGCCAGGGCGCCAGCCATTTTCGCCGGCGGCTCGCGGGGCGGACCCGGGCGGCCACAGCGCAAGAAGGCGGGGGTTCCCCCCGCCTTTTTGCGTTGTGGGCATCCTATGGTAGAATGGGCGCCGGCAATCAACGGGGTGCAGGATTCAGGGCGGCCAAGGCCGCCCTGTGTTGTGTGCGGAGCTACGCAGCCGCGCCGGTGATTATCGCAGCCTGCATGGAGGGGCGGTCGCTTGCCGCCCCTCCTGGCGCGTCTGCACCGCGTGGCGAGTTCCGCGCTGGCCGATCCCCTCAGGCAAACCCAACCAAGGAGAGACCTGAGCGTTGGCAACTACGTTGACCCGAGAGCGGCTGCCGGCCGGCAACGTCGCGGGCCGCTTCGGGGTGGGGCCGGTGCTGATCAGCTATGAAGGGAGCGGCCTTCAGGCCGAGTCGCTGGCCCGCGCGCTGGAGGGTGCTCGCTTCGATATCGTCTACACGGGGCCGCAGCGCCGTGTGCGCGAGGCGGCGACGGCCCTTGCGGCGCGCCTGGGCCTGAGGCCGGTGGTGCACGAGGCTCTGCAGGAGCTGCCGGGTGGCCCGGCAGCGCTGGTCGGCCTGGTGCGCACCGCTCGCTTTGCCGGGGAGGTACGGCTGCGGCCCAGGGCGCTGATTGTGGCGCCGGGGGGCACGCTGCGGGTGCTGCTCCTGCTCCTTGGCGGGTGGCGACGCCTGCCGTGGCTGTGGCGTCGGGTGCCCGGGAGCGAGCCGCTCGTCTGCGCCTGCGAAGGGGCAGCCCTGAGCTTCCGTGGCCCGTTCTACCTGCTGATGGCCGGGCTGGCGCTGGGGTTGATTGCGGCGCCCGGGCCCTGGCCTGGCTGGACGACCTTCGCCAGCCTGATCGCCGCGCTCCTGGCCTACCGTTGGGCCGTACGCGTGGCGGCGCGGGGTCAAGCCGGGCGCATGGCAGCGCTGCTCATCGCCATCGCTCTGGCCGGCGTGCCCCTGGCCTTCGGCCCCGACCCGGTGGACCACCGCAAGGTGACGAGCTTTAACGCCTGGGCCTACCGCGCCGGAGCACACCTGCCGCAGGTCCTTCTGCCGGCGCCCAACCCCAACGCCGTGGCCGGGCTGCTGGCGGTGGCCCTGGCTCTGGCGGCCGCCATGGCCCTCTATGGGCGTGGGCGGAGCCGCTACGTGGCTGGGGTTGCGGCCATACTGGCAGCGGGCTCGCTCATCCTGACCGCGTCGCGCACTGGCTGGTGTGCAGGGGTGGCGGCGCTCTTTGCGGTGGCAGCGGGCCGCGGTCGGCGGCCGGCAACGGTGGTGCTCGGCCTCTCGGGGCTGGTCGTTGCCGCCGTCCTGAGCGCGTCGCCGGCGCTGGGCTCGACCATCGACCTGGCCATCCGCCAGAGCCTGTGGCGGGCCACAGTCGATATCGTGCGCCCCCACGCCTTCACCGGCATCGGCCTGGGCCGTCTGGCGCAGGCAGGGGTGATCGTGTCGGGGGCCTTTGGGCAGGCGCGGCTCGAAGCCACCCACAACACGGTGTTGCAGCTCTGGGCCGATGCGGGGGTGCTGGGCCTCGCGGCCTGGGCCTGGGCGCTCCTCCTCTTGGGGCGCTCGATGGTGGCGCCGGTGGGGCGCAGGGCCGTGCCCGCCTGGGCGATTGCCGGCCTCTATGGTGCGCTCCTGGCGTTCCTGGTGCAGGGGCTGTTCGAGACGAATACCATCTTCATCTGGCAGACCGGCGGCACCACCCACCAGCTCGTGTCGCCGCTGCCGTTCATCCTGTTCGGCCTGCTCTCGGGGCTCGAGCAGCGCGAGGTGCAGGCGGCGTTGCAGCCGGTGCGGGCGCCGCGCCGCCTGCCTGCCGGCCAGCCGGCCCCCGTCTCGCTTGGGGTCACCAGCCAGGGTAGAGCCATTCGCTGAGTCCATCGGGCGCTGCCTTTGGCCGCAGATGGGAGCTCTTTCCCCTTGGGGCCAGGCCTGCGCGGACCGCCCCTCTGCACTGCAGCTCGCGCGGCCGTGAGCCAGGCCAAGATACTTGCTGCGACCAGGGGTGGCAGCCGGGCGTTGAGCTCCGCTCGCTCCCGGCCCCGGCCCCTGGGTGGGCGCAGCTCCATCCCCGTTGCCCATCTTCAAGCGATTCCCATCAATTTGCTTCAACTCCATCTAGTTGTATAATGGGGCATCGTTCACGCGGCAGCGCAGCCAACGGACTGTACTGAGAGGTTGTTCAGAGCGATTCCTGCAAAGGAGTACGATGAACAAGCACGATCAGTCAACGATCCGCCTGCTCTCGGTTGCCACAGTTGCAGTCGGCTTGATGCTGTGGGCCGCAGCATCGCCGATGGTGGCCCTCGTCCGGGCGGACCCCCCTGACTCTAACCCCTACTCAGACCCCACCCAGTGCCTCTATCGGGCGTGGGACCTGGCGGCCCAGGCGGGCCACAAGCTGCCCTGGTTCCCTGGCGACGCCAAGGACTGGCGGCAGGGTGCCCTCAGCTACGGCTATGAGGTGGTGGATACCATCGACCCCAGCGTCGTACATTCGGTCGCCGTGTGGGGCCCCGGCGTCGGCGGTGCCAGCTGGGCCGGCCACGTCGGCTGGGTCGTGGCGGTAGACGGCAACCAGTTCCTGGTGCAGGACCGAAACTGGATCCCGGCCACCGACTGGGAGCACTGGGTGACATGGGTGCCGGGCATCTGCTTCATCAAGCTGGGCAGCACGCCGGCACCTCCGCCCACGCCTCCACCCACGCCGCAGCCGCCGAGCCCGACCCCAGCCCCGCCTACTGCGACACCCACACCAACGCCCTTGCCTCCAACGCCTACTCCAGAACCTCCCGAACTGCTCCAGCGCCGCATCACCATTTCGCCCGCCAGCCGTGCGCCGCGCACCGTCGTCGTGGCGCCACGGGCGCTGGCGCTGAGCAGCGCGCGGGGCAGGGTGTTGGTGGGGGTGGATGGCAGGGAGCTGAACTCTGCGCTGGAGTTGCTTGGCCCCCTGCGCCCCATCACCACCCCCATCCCGAGTGCACTGCCGGGGCTCGATGCCCTGTTGCGCTGGGGCACCATCCCCGGGCCATTGCCGCTCTTCCGGGCGCCGAACCTCTGGCCCGCACCGAACTGAAGCCCGGCCACTTGACCAGACATAATCATGTGGTATACTCAAGGCTTCATTGCGGCTGGCGCGCCGCCCGGACCAGAGGTCCGGGCGGCCGCTTTGCAGACTGGAGCTGCAGGTAAGGAGGATCGTGCACAAAAGACACCAACATCCGTGGACTCGCTGGCTGTCGGTGGTCACCGTCTCGGCGGGGCTGGTTCTGGCGCAGGCGAGCGTGCTGATGCCGGCAGCGAGCGCGGTGTGGGCGGCCGAGCCCGGCCACACGACGACTCAGACGTCGCACGCCCAGGCGTCGGCAGTCCCTGAGAGCAATCCATATGCAGATTCTACGCAGTGTGTCTATCGGGCCTGGGAGTTGGCGGCCAGGGCGGGGCACAAGCTGCCCTGGTTCGCAGGCGATGCCAAGGACTGGCGTGAAGGGGCCATCGAGCATGGCCTGCCCGTGAGCGATACCATCGATCCCTCTGTGGTGCACTCAGTGGCCGTGTGGGATGCCGGGGTCGACGGCGCCGGCTATGCCGGGCACGTGGCCTGGGTGGTGGAGGTGAAGGGCAACCGCTTCCGCGTCCAGGAGAGGAACTGGGTGCCTGCCACCGACACCGAGCGCTGGGTGACCTGGCAGAAGGGCATCTCCTTCATCAAGCTCGAAGAGCCCAAGCCTGCGCCGGCTGCCAACCCGGCACCGGCGCAGGCGGCCCCCGCCAGGGAACCGGCGCCCGCGCCCCAGGCGCCGGCCGCGGCCCAGCTTCTCGCGCCCGCCTCGGTGCAGCCCTGGCAACCCGTGCAGCCCTCGGCCGATATGCTGCGTAGCCCCCTGCCGGCCCTGATGCCGGCGGCTGCCCTGCTGCGCTATGTAGCGTAGGAGCAGGGGTGGCGCGTGGGGGCCAGGCGGGCGCCAGGGCCGCAGGTGCCACCTCTAGCGGACCTGGCCCAACTCGGGCTCTCGCTCGGCGTGTATCTGGCGGCTGCCGCGCTCTGAGAACAGGCGCTCGACCGGAAAGGGGGGTGAGGCCGCCGTGATGAAGACCAGGTTGTCGTCACCGGTGTTGGTCACCGAATGGAGGGTGCCGGGGGGCACGTAGACGAGTTCGCCTGGCCCCACGAATTCCTTCTCGTCGCCCACCTGCATCCGCCCTGTACCATGGATAAAGATGTAGGCCTGTTCGCTGCCCGTGTGGCTGTGGCCGCGCTGCTGGCCGCGGGGGGCCACCACGGTCCAGGTAATCAGGAGGTTGCGGGCATCGAAGCGGCCTGCGCGCAACAGGATGTGGTTGACCGACCCGTCATCCTGGTACGCCTGCACCTGGCCTACGCGAGCGGTATCCATGCCGGGCTGCCTCCTGCTGTGGCTTGGCAGGGGGCAAGCAAAGACCGTGCCAGCCACGCGGCAGGGGTCAATGGGCGGCTGCTATGGAAAGCGCATCGCCCACCCCCGGTACGCTCATCAGGCCCAGGTAGATGAGCGCGGCTACGGCTGCCGTGGCCGGGATGGTGAGGAACCAGGCTGTGGCGATATTCCCAGCCACCCCCCAACGCACCTTGCTGAGCCGCTCGGCCGAGCCGACCCCCATGATCGCCGAGGAGACTACCTGGGTCGTGCTGACCGGGCCCCCCAAGAGCGCCGCACCGAGGATGACGGAGGCAGCCGAAATCTGGGTCGCAAAGCCGTGCACCGGCCGGATCTTGTAGAACTTGGCGCCCAGGGTCTTGATCAGGCGCCAACCGCCCATGGCTGTGCCCGCAGCGATGGCGCCTGCGCTCAGGGCGATCACCCAGGTGGGCACGGCGAAGGAGGGCAGGAAGCCGCAGGTCACCAGGCCCAGCGTGATGACCCCCATGGTCTTTTGTGCGTCGTTGGCGCCGTGGCTGAGGGCCAGGGCCACCCCGGTGAGGACCTGGAAGCGCTTGAAGAAGCCGTTGATGCGCGGCGTGGCCCCGGCGACCAGGCGGAAGATGAGCTTGGTCAGCAGGTAGCCCACCACCAGGCCGATGATCGGCGAGGTGAACAGGGCGATGAGCACCTTGCCGAGGCCCGCCAGGTGGATGGTGCCAGGCCCGCTGTGGATGGCGCCAGCCCCCACGATGCCGCCGATGAGGGCGTGTGAGGAGCTGGAGGGGATGCCGAAAAACCAGGTGACCAGGTTCCAAGTGATGGCGGCCAGGAGGGCCGCATAGATGACTGCCATGGTGACGGAGCCCGGCGTCACCACCTCGTCGCCGATGGTCCTGGCGACGGCCACCCCGAAGAGGAACGGCCCCGAGAACTCGGCGACCGCCGTCAGCATCAGGGCCAGGCGGGGCGCGATGGCACGCGAGGAGATCATCGTCGCGACGATGTTCGACGAATCGTGAAAGCCGTTGAGAAAGTCGAAGGCGAGGGCCATGCCGATGAGGACGACGAGGACGAGAGTCATAGTATCTCCGAACCTTTACGTCGGCACGCTCGGTTGCTGCCACGGATACGCTGCTACAGCTCCCTGACATCCAGCTGCCGGTAGAGGGCCTCGATCGCCTCGCGGCTTGCCGCGAGCGGCCCCGGCGTCTCCAGTTTCAGCGAGGTCACCGCGGCGGCGAAGCGGCAGGCATCGGCCGGGCCGGCGCTGAGCCGGCGGGCCAGGTACGAAGCCAGGCAGGTATCGCCACGGCCGGTGCGCCCGTTGAGGCGCTTTTGTACGAAGGGCGCCCAGTAGCAGTGCCCTCCGGCGCAGACGGTGACGCCGCTGGCGTGGGTCAAGACTACCTCGCGGGCTCCCCAGGCGGCCAGGGTAGTGGCGGCGGCCTTGGCGTCGGTGAGGCCGGTCAGCGTTTCGGCTTCGGCCTGATCGACCTTGAGCACATCGACCAGGGGCAGGCCGGATAGCTTCTCGGGCCAATCCCTGAGCACCAGGCCATCGCCCTCGCGGGTGCGCAGGAAGCCCTGGGCATCCAACGCCACGCGGCCGCGGCGGGCGAGCAAGCGCACCAGTTCGAGGTCGACCAGGCCGGCCATGAGCGGGCCCACCACGTAGTACAGGGCGGGCTCGGGCGGGATTTCCTCGGGCGAGAAGGGCCCGGCGAAGCCCAGGGGGGTGCAGATGCGCCGGTCCTGATCGTCGGTGAAGTAGACGTTGCGGATGCCTGAGGACTGCTCGGAAGGGTGGGCGTAGACGGTGATGCCTGCGCGGCGCAGTTCGTCGAGGCGGGCAAAGTCGCGCGGGGCGAGGCGGGTGACGACGGCCGTGCGCATGCCCAGGCGGGCCATGGCGATGGCGCCGTAGTAGACCGATCCGCCGGTGGCCACAGTCGTGTGGCCGTGCACCACCAGTTCATCGACGGCCAGGTCGCCGATGACCATGGCGTCGAACTGCGCGTTGTTCGTCGGTTGCTCGGGCACGGGGGTTCCTCCGCAGCAGCGTTTGCACACGTGTGCAGCCAGGCACACGAAAAAAGCCGAAAGACCAAACCATCCGCTATTGTAGCACGACTCGCGCCCGGCGCCAAAGAGGTGGGGTGTAGCGCAGAATCGCCGGTGATGCTGGCCACGGTCGCCGTGAGGGGCGTTCTGAGTATGCCAGGGTCCCCGGACCCTGTGACAAGGAGAGAGCGTGGATCTGTCATTGCGAGGAGGCGGCTCCTTCGCTCCGGCTCGGGACAGGCTCCGCCGCCGACGAAGCAATCTCCATCGCCGGTTGGGGATTGCTTCGCGCCTCCGGCGCTCGCAATGACGGGCTGCTGCCGGGCGAGGGGCCGGGCTACACGCTGCGCGCCCCACCCAGGGGCCGGGCCGGGAGTGAGCGGAGCTCAATACCCGGCTGCCAGCCCTGGTGGCAGGGGGCACGGGCGGTCAGTCGAGGTAGAGGCGGATGAGGTTGGCGCCGCTAAAGTGGCCGGCGGTGATGTAGGTGAGCCGGCCTTCGCGGCCGAGCAGGCGGCGCTTGATCTGGCCGACGCTGAGCCCGGCGGCGCGCAGGCGGCGCACCTCGGCGCCGAACGCCTCCATCTGCGCGGCCTTGCGGGCCAGCTCTTCGCCGGGGTTGTCGCGCACGGTGCCGCTGCCGGGGAAGAGCTTTTGCGCGGGCAGGGCGGCCAGCGTCCGCAGCGAGGCGATGATGGCCCACACGTCATAGTCGGGCCGGGCCGCTACGTCGCGCCCACCGATGTAGGCGTCGCCCGAGAAGAGCCAGCCCTGGTCGGGTTCGTAGAGGGCAACGTGGTGGGCCACGTGGCCAGGGGTGGGGATGACCTGAAAGCGGTAGTGGTCGGTCTCGACCCAGGCGCCCACCGGTTCGCCGTGGGAGGGTTCGGGCCAGCCCCAAAAATACCGCCGATAGGGCTGCAGGTACTGCAGGCGGGGGTTCGCGAGAATGGGAAGGGCGTCGCGGTGGGCGAGCACCCGGCAACCCCGCGCCTGCTGCAGGGGGCCGTTGGCGCCGATGTGGTCCTCGTGGCTGTGGGTGTTCACAATCTGCGCCACGGGCAGGCCGGCCACCGCCTGCACGAACTCGGCGGCGGTGTGGGCGCAGCCGGTATCCACCAACAGGCCGTCTATCCAATAGGCCGCTGTGTGGTAGTAGGGCCGGCCGAAGACGGGCCGGGCAACCTGAAGCTTGAGGACAGGGCCATAGGCGTCAACTCGGATCATGCTCCTACTCCGTCGGTGGGCGCGGCTGGTCTTGGTCGCTCGCGGGTCTCGGCCCTCAGGCCTCGCCGGAATCGTATCACAGGTTGCGGAGATTGCCAAAGGTGCTGGCAGGGAGATTCGTTGCCGATAGTCGCCAACCGGCCGGTGAGTCCCATCCGGGCATCACGCTTCGCTCGTGACCGGAGCGAAACCTTCTACCCCTATCCCGGGTCAGGGCCGGGCAGGCGCGAAGCAGGTTTGCCGGCTGCGCCCGGGCTTGGGTGGGGCCAACTACGGTTGCAGTGTCGGTGTCTGGCGACCCGGTGCAATGCCGCCCCAGCGCCTGCCGGAATGGGGCATCAGCTCGCCGGGGCGTCGCCGGGGGCGCTGAGGAGGGGCCAGTCGGGGGTGGCAATCTCTTTGTAGGGGCCATCGCGCAGGGCCTGCCAGTAGCCGCGCTGGTCGAAGAGAGAGTAGGAGAAGAGGGCCTGGCCGCGCGCGCCGGCGGCACGGGCGGTGTCGATGCGCCAGGCGATCTCGGCGAAGCTGGTGTACTCGCCGCTGATGCCCATGAAGACGGCGCCGGGCTTGGCGCCGCCGACAAAGTCCTGGGCCATGGTCTGGTAGCGGTCGCGATAGTTGGTGAAGGAGGGCCCGTACATCATGGGCATGATGGCCGAGACGACGGCATTGGCGGCCCAGCCCTGGGAATCCTGGTAGCGGGCGCTATAACCGTCGTAGCCATTGAACCAGTTCCAGCGGTCCTTGTACACCGGCCAGGCGGTGGCCGAGAGGCGGGCGCGCGCCCGCAGGGGCAGCGCCTCGTCGCGCACGCGCTGCAGGAGGGCCGTGACGTGGGCGCGCTGCCAGTCGGCATAGGTCAGGCCGGGGGTCTTGGCGGCCGCGTTGGCGTAGGCGATGAGGCTGGCCGGGTCGTAGGAGTACATGCGGTCGTCGTAGCGGATATAGTCAAAGTGCAGGCCATCGAGGGGATAGCGCTCGAGCAGGTCGCGGGCCACGGCCACGATGCGCTCGACCACGGCCGGGTGGGCGGGGCAGGCGCAGAGATAGTTGTCGTTGAGGGCCATGGGCACCGGTGGCGTGGCCTGGCGCCATTGCAGCCACCAGTCGCCGTAAAGGGCGTTGAATTCGTGGTACATGGGCCGCGGCTGCACCTCGGCCGGGGGCGTCTTGCCGAGCCAGGCCGGGTAGGCGTTGAGCCAGGCGTGCACCTCCAGGCCCTGGGCGTGGGCGCGCAACACCATCTCGGCCAAGGGGTCCCAGCCCGGGTCCTGGCCGAAGCCGGCGCCCGCGTAGCTCGACCAGGGCTCCAGGTTCGAGTGGTAGAGGGCGTCGGCCTGGCCGCGCACCTGGAAGAGGATGGTATTGAGGTGGGCGTAGGCGGCCTTGTCGACGATGGTCTGGATGGCGGCCGGGCTGGGTTTGCTGGGCAGGTCGAAACGGCTCACCCAGAGGGCGCGCGTCTCGCGCAGCTCGCTGGAGCGCACGCTTCGCGGCTGGGCCTCGGTGTGCAGGTCGGCCAGGGCGCGGGCAGGCAGGGGCTCACCTTCGTAGCCGCCGGTCAGGCCATGGGCCAGGAAGTAGTCGTCGACGCCGCCGTAGGCGCCGCCGGCGTAAGGATCATCGGCGGGAGCGGGTTCGAGTTGTGGGAGCGCAGAGGGTGCAGTCATCGGCCTGTCCATCTCGGGCGCCTGGTTGCGTGTGCGCCCTCACGTAATTGGTAGGCGGTGGGCGCGGTAAACCTTCGGAATCGGGCGCCCGGGCCGTCGGCCGGCCGGGCCGAATCGAATAGTCTTTGACAAAACGATTCCGATGTGTTACACTGGAATTGGTCTTATCCGGCAGGTGTATGCACTTATCACGCGATCAGCCGCGGGCGCTAGGGCAGCTCTGGGCACGTCTCTTGCACTTATCCTCTTCTCATCGATGACCGTCGGGCGCCAGCGATAGGCAGCATGGGGCAAGTGCGCTTTGACGTCGGGCCGGGTTGGTGCTGAGGTGTGCCCTGGGGCGCACCTTTTTTTGTTGCCCAGGGCATGCGGCCAAATCCCCAAGGGCCTGCCCGGAACGCGATCGAGCAGGCACGAAAGCGGCGGGTGCCGCAGGAGGAGGTTACATGTGAGCGTGGTCTGGGTCCTGCGCATCGTAGTCATGGCGGTGTGTGCTCTGCTCGGTTGGTCGTTGGGCAGTTCACTGAAAGGAATCATTCCGGCATCGCTCGTGCCCGAGAGCTATGCCCGCTATTATCCGATCGTTGTGGGAGTCATCGGCGCCGGCCTGGGCGCCATCTTTGCCCCGCATGTCACCATCCGGCCCTACGATGCCATCCGCGTGCGCATCCGCCAGATCCCTGCCCGCTACCTGGTGACAGGGCTGGTGGGCCTGGTGATCGGCCTCATCATCTCGGCCCTCCTGGCGTTGCCCCTTTCGCTGCTGCCGGGGGTGTTGGGCGAGATCCTGCCTTTCGTGGCCGCGATGATCTTTGGCACCCTGGGCGTGACCACCATGGTCATGCGGGAGAAGGACATCCTGGCGGTGACGCGCCGCCTGACCACCCACGAGGCAGTGGCCGGGCAAGACAACATCATCCTGGTCGACACCTCGGTCATCATCGACGGGCGCATCGCCGACATCTGTGCCACCGGCTTTATCAACGGCACGCTGGTGGTGCCGCGCTTTGTGCTCAACGAGCTGCAGCACATCGCCGATTCGCCCGACGTGCTGCGGCGCAACCGTGGCCGGCGCGGGCTCGAGATCCTGGCCCGTCTGCAAAAAGACACCGAGACGACGGTAGAGATTTCAGAGGTCGATGTCGAAGGGGTGCGCGAGGTCGATTCGAAGCTGGTCAAGCTGGCGCGCGAGATGGGCTGTGCCATCATGACCAACGACTATAACCTGAACAGTGTGGCCAAGCTGCAGGGCGTCAAGGTGTTGAACGTGAACGAGCTGGCCAACGCCGTCAAAGTGGTCGTGTTGCCCGGCGAGCCCCTCACGGTGCGCATCATCCAGGAGGGGAAGGAGGCCGGCCAGGGGGTGGGCTACCTCGACGACGGCACCATGGTGGTGGTGGAGGATGGCCGCCGCTACATCGACCAGGATGTGGAGGTGCTGGTCACCCGGGTGTTGCAGACGGTGGCCGGCCGCATGATTTTCGCCCAACTGGAAGCCAAAGGTGGGCGCTAGACGGGGGAATTGAGGGAACTGGGGGAACCGGGGGAACTGAGGGGCCTCTGGCCCCTGCAGTTCCTCCAGTTCCTTTCATGAGAGAGGTTGCACATGCCATTGCAGATCTACAACTCGTTGACGCGCCAGAAAGAACTCTTTACCCCGCTCCATGAGGGGCGGGTGATGATGTACGTGTGCGGCCCTACGGTGTACCAGGATACCCACATCGGCCACGGCAAGACGTATGTGAACTTTGACGTGGTGGTGCGCTATCTGCGCTACCTGGGCTACCGGGTGCGCTACGTGCAGAACATCACCGATGTGGGCCACATGCTGGATTCGGGCGAGGACCGCATCCTCAAGGGCGCTGCGCGCGAGCACGTGGAGCCGATGGAGCTGGTGGAGCGCTACACGCGCCGCTACTTTGAGGACATGGACGCCCTCAACGTCACCCGGCCCGACATCTCGCCGCGGGCCAGCGGCCACATCCCCGAGCAGATTGCGCTGGTGCAACGGCTGCTGGAGCGCGGCCATGCCTATGTGGTCAACGGCTCGGTCTATTTCGATGTGTCGAGTTGGCCCACCTACGGCAAGCTCTCGGGCCGGCGCGTGGAGGAGCTGCTGGAGGGCACGCGCATCGAGGTGAACCCCGAGAAGCGCCACCCGGCCGACTTTGCCCTGTGGAAGCGCGCCGAGCCAGGCCACATCATGCAGTGGCCCAGCCCATGGGGCCTGGGCTATCCGGGCTGGCACATCGAGTGCTCGGCCATGAGCACCAAGTACCTGGGCCAACCGTTCGATATCCACGGGGGCGGCGTCGACAACAAGTTCCCCCACCATGAGGCCGAGATTGCCCAGAGCGAGGCCGCCTACGACCTGGACTTTGCCCGCATCTGGATGCACAATGGCATGGTCATGGTGGGCGGCGAGGAGATGCACAAGTCGCTGGGCAACTTTTGGACGTTGCGCCAGGCCTTCGAGCGCTGGTCGCCGATGGCCATCCGCTTCTTCATCGTCAGCGGCCACTACCGCAGCCCGCTGGACTTTTCGGAGGAGGCAGTCGACTCGGCGGCGCGGGGGTTGGAGCGGCTCTGGAACGGGGTGCGGGCCGTCCGTGAGCGCCTGAGCACGGCACCGGCCGGCCCGGCCGACGACGATGTGACGGCGCTCCTCGAGGACCACAAGGCGCGCTTCCTGGCGGCGATGGACGACGATTTCAACACCTCGGCGGCGGTGGGCGTGCTGTTCGAGCTGGTGCGCGCAACCAACGCGCTCCTGGCCGGGGAGTCGCCCACCCAGGAGACGCTGGAGGCCATCGACCGCACCTACCGCGAGCTGGGCGGCGAGATCCTGGGCGTGGTGCCCGAGAGCTTTGCCGAACAGGGCTCCGGGGCTCTGGCCGACGAACTGATCAACCTGCTCCTCGCCACGCGGCAGGACCTGCGCGCGGCCAAGCAGTTTGCCCTGGCCGACCGCATCCGTGAGCGGCTGGCCGGCCTGGGCATCGTTCTGGAGGATACGCCGCATGGCACCCGCTGGCGCCGCACAACGTAGGGCCGAGTCGCCACCTCGCCCGGCCCGCCCGGAACGGCGCGGCCCCCCGGGGGCGCTCGACCTCCTGTACGGCCGCAACGCCGTCTTGGAGGCCCTGCGCGCCGGGCGGCGGCGCCCCTACACCCTGGCGGTAGCCCGCGGCGCCAGGGCCGAGGGGACGCTGGCGGCCATCCTCGACCTGGCCCGCGAGCGCGGCATACCGGTGCACCCGGTGGAGCGTGAACAGCTCGACGCCATGGCCGAGGGGCATCAGGGCGTGGCGCTCGAAGCCTCGCCCTACCCCTATGCCGACCTGGATGACCTCCTCAAGGCCGTGGGCCCCGCGTCGCTCTTCTTGCTCCTGGACCTCATCGAGGATCCGCAGAACCTGGGCACGCTCCTGCGCACCGCCGATGCCGTGCAGGTGGCGGGGGTCGTCATCCCCGAGCGCCGTGCGGCGGGGATCACGCCGGCGGTGGTGAACGCGTCGGCGGGGGCGGTGGAGTACCTGCCGGTGGCCCAGGTGACGAACCTGGTGCAGGCCATGGAGGCGCTGCGCGGGGCCGGCGTGTGGCTGGCAGGGCTCGAGGCACTGCCCGAGGCCCAGCCCTACGACCAGGCCGATTGGCGCGGCCCCATGGCACTGGTGGTGGGCAGCGAGGGCCGGGGCATGCGCCGGCTGGTGCGCGAGACGTGCGATTTCGTGGTGCGCCTGCCCATGGCCGGCCACGTCAGCTCGCTCAACGCCGCCGTGGCCGGGTCGATCGTCCTCTACCATGCGTGGCGCGTGCGTACGGCGGAGGGGCCTCGCTCCTGATCGCCACGGGCGGGGGGAGCAGCGTCCTTCTCGCGGCCGCGCCGGGTGCGCAAGATGCGCCAGCGGGCCCGCAGCCAGCAGCCTATCGGGGGCGCCCCGCCGGCCAGCCTGCCAACCCCCGTCCTCGGCTGGAGCCGGGTGGGTGCCCAGCGAGATGCCCGGCTGCGAGCCAGGGGATGGCAAGCCTCAGACGCAGCCGTCGCGCCCCTGGTGCAGTTTGTTCTGAAACTGCGCATGTGGTATACTAGGCTCCGCTATATGCTTAGGTTGTGCAAGAGCGGGGGTGACCCAGCGGGTCGCCCCCGCTTTGGCTGTGGGCTACCCCGTTGCAGAATGAGTGAGGGCACGGCCTTGAGCGAGCTTGCCGAACGCGACGCACGGCACAACATCCTGGCGCTGGGGGTCGACTATGTGACCTTTGGCACCGGCATGGCCTTTCTCGGGCCTACCACCATCCTGCCCGCACTGATCCGCCTGCTCGGGGGCAGCCCGGTGGTCGTCGGCTCGCTGGGCACGATCCAATCGGGGAGCTGGCTGCTGCCGCAGCTCTTCGCCGGCCGCTATGTAGCGAACCGCCCGTTCGTGAAAAAGCTGGTGGTGGCGCCGGCAGTGATCAGCCGGTCGCTGCTCTGGCTGCTGGTGCCGGTGCTGTGGTACACGGCGCCGCGGGCGCCCTCCATCGCGATTGCGGCCATCCTGCTGGCCTACGCGGGGTTTGGCATCTTTGATTCGCTGGGCAGCGTGGGGTGGTTCGAGCTGGTGGTGAAGGGGCTGCCGGCGGCGCGGCGCGGGCGCCTCTTGGGCGTGATGCAATCGCTTTCGAGCCTGATGGCCATCGGTGCGGGGGCCGTGGTGGGCGTGGTGCTGGCGCGGCCGGGGCCTGCCTGGAGCAACCACCTCTTGCTGGTGCTGGTGGCGGCGGCATTTTTCTGCATCGGCCCCGGCTTTATCGCCTCGATCCGCGAGCCCCGGGGCGCCGTGCAGGGTTCGCCGCATGCCGGCTGGGCCCACTACCTGCCGCGGCTGGCGTCGATCGTGCGCAGCGACCGGCGCTTTGTGTGGCTGCTGGCGGTGCGCATGGCCTCGGGCCTGGCCGATATGGCCACCGCGTTCTACATCCTGTTCGCGGTGGAGCGCCTGCACGTGCCCGAGGAGATGATCGGCCTCTTTGTGAGCGCCGGGGTGGCGGGGGGACTCTTGTCGGGCGCGCTGCTGGGGCCGCTCGGCGACCGCAAGGGCAGCGCGCAGGTGGTGGTGGTGATCATGGTGTTGCGCTGCCTGGCCCCGTCGCTGGCGCTGGCGGCCCCACTGGTGGCGGCTGGCGTGCCGCAGCTTGCGCTCGGGGCGCTGGTGCTGGTGTTTGTGGCCAGCGGCATGGCCAACAGCGCCTACATGGTGGGTTTTACCAACTATCTGATGGAGATTGCCCCGCCCGGCGAGGGTGCCACCTACATCGCCCTCTCCAACACCCTGTGCGGCCTCTTGACCGTGGCGCCCCTCTTCGCCGGCTGGCTGGTGCAGGTGGCCTCGTACGAGCTCGTGTTTGGCCTGACGCTGGGGGTAGCGGCGTTGGGGCTGGCGGTGGCCCTGCGGCGGCCCATGCCGGTGGCCGTGCCCGCCAGGGCAGCCCAGTAACCGCTCCGGCCGGGATGAAAAGGGGCTGGAGCGCGGCCCGCCGCGCTCCAGCCCCCAAGGGCTTGCGGGCTTCAGCGCCCCCGGCGGGGCAGCGGGCAAACCAGCGTGCACGCTGCCAGCAGCCGCTCCGCCACCTCGGCGGGGAAGAGGGCGTCGATGCCCAGCCCCTCGTCACCACAGAGGACCCAGTTGGTCAGCTCGCACAGCTCGGGGCTCACCTCGCCGCGCCGTTCGAGCTCGGCCAGCACGCGGTTGCGTGCCAGCATCACACCGTCGGTTCCGCGCATGGCCACACCTCCTTTGGCCCCTCGGGCCAGACCCCATGCTTTGCCCATTGTACCCGATTTTCGGAATTATGTCAACATCGTGAAGGGCAGAGCAAGCCTGCCACGCCTGTCACAGGCCTGGCCTGGGGCACCTGCCGCCGGGTCGGAGACCGGGCTACACGCTCCGCGCCTGCCCGGTGCCCAACCCCCAGCCAACCTCTGGGCCGCGAGCGCCCAATTTGACAGGGGGCGCAGTTTGTTTAATCTCTTGCCCTAGAGGACCCGCAGGGCCCCGCCTTGGGCCCGACCCACAGCCGGCCGTGGCTGTGGCTAGAAGACCCGTTGGCCATGCCCGTTGCCCGCAAGCTCGAGCCCCGTCGAGCCGCTTTTGCCGCCTTTCTGCTCATCGCCTTCCTCACCTTTGCCCGCCTGCCTGCTGCCGCTGCCCTCGACGAACCCGCTCCTGGCCAAGCCACGGCGCCCCTTGCTCCTGGCGCGCAGGCCCAGGCCGGTGATTTCATCCAGCGCGTGTTGGACCTCACGAACCAACAGCGGGCCCAAGCTGGCCTGCCGCCCCTGACCCTCGACCCGGCGCTGAACAGCTCGGCGCTGGCCCACAGCCAGGATATGGCCAGCCACAACTTTTTCTCTCACACCGGCTCCGACGGGTCGAGCGTCGACCAGCGCATCCGTGCCGCCGGCTACAGCCCCCTCTGGGCGTGGGGCGAGAACATCGCCGCCGGCCAGCCATCGCCCGAGGAGGTGGTCAACGCCTGGATGAACAGCCCCAGCCACCGCGCCAACATCCTCAGCCCCTACTACCACGAGATTGGCGTGGCCTACGTCTATGCGGCGGGCACCACCTACCTGCACTACTGGACACAGGACTTTGCCAGCCATGGGCAGGCCCAGCCGGCCCCGCCGCCCACGGCGGTGCCCCCCACCCGGGTGCCGGCGCCCACGGCGGTGCCGCCGACGGCCACGCCGCTGGTGCCCACGCCCATCCCGCCGACGGCCACGCCCGTGCCCCCGACGGCCACGCCCACTCCGGCCCCCGCCATATCGCCGCCGACGGCGCTGGCCCTGGCCCGGCTGTGGCAGGTGGCCCAGTTGGTGAATGGCGAGCGCGCGGCGCGCGGCCTGCCCCTGCTGGCCCTCGACCGCGGGCTTGTGCTGGCCGCCCAGGCCCACAGCATGGATATGGCCAGCCACAACGCCTTCTCGCACGATGGCTCCGACGGCACGCCCTTTGCCGGGAGGGCGGCTGGCCTCGGCTACAGCGCAGGCCAGACGCTCTTCGAGGCCCTTGGCGCGGGGCAGCCTTCGGCGGAGGCCGTCGTCGCGGCCTGGCTGCAGAGCCCGCCCCTGCGGGCCCGGATCCTCGACCCCGGCCTGGGCGCCATGGGCGTGGGCTATGCCTACAGCCGGCAGGCACCCCTGCACCACTACTGGACGCTGGAGCTGGCGGCGCCGGGCGCGGCGCAGGCGGGCCGGGTGTCTCCGGTGGCGGCCAGCGGGGCCGACCCCATGCGGCGCGGGTGCGCCCTGCTGCAACTGTTGCGGGTGGGGAGGACGGGGTAGTAGGGGTGAAGCATGCGGCGCGACGAGCGCCTGCTTCACCCCTGCTTTGCGCCGGGCTGGGTTGGCGTTACTGGGGGGTGTAGTTCACCGACGCGGCAAGCCTGTGCACAATGCCCTTCTATACAGCAACATGGCGTCATGGCGCGGCCATGGCCCCCCCACCGTCCCCCCAATGTGGGGGGTGGGCTGGCGCCGCAGCGCCAATCGGCAGAGGGAGACCTATTCCCCCATTTTGGGGGAACGGTAGGGAGGCCAGCCCGACAAGAACGGCCAGGCCCACGCGGCGCGAGCCGCCTGGGACCTCGGGTGCTCGCGAGTGCCCCGGGAGTGAGCTGCACTCTACCGGGGGTCAGGGCTTGCCGCCCGCGAGCAGCTTCTTGACCTTGGCGAGCAGGATGCCCGGCTTGACCGGCTTCTCCACAAAGTCGTCGACGGGCAGGTAGTCGCTGTCGGGCGAGAAGCGCAGCGGCGTGGTCTGGTGGATGGCGGTGAGCACCAGGATGGGCACGTGCGCGTAGGCAGCATACTCCGAGTTGGGGTCGGGGCTGCGCAGGGCCAGCGACACCTGAAAGCCCTCGGTCTGCGTCTCCATCATCACGTCGAGGATGATCAGGTCGGGGTTGACCTCTTTGACCTTGCGCAGCCCTTCCTGCCCGCTGCTGGCCGAGTAGACCTCATAGTTGCCCTGCAGGGTCAGGCGAAGTGCCTGGACGATGTCGGGGTCATCATCGATCACGAGGATCTTTTTCTTCACCGTGGCCATGGCCAGTTGTCTCCTTTCTCTGGCACGCCGGATCTCGCGGAGCAAGTGCCGCGGCCAGCACCGCGTCGAGCAGCGCCGGGAGCGCCCTCTGCAGCGCCGGCGACAGGCCCAGCCCCCAGGTGACCTCGGCCGGCTGCACGCCGACGATGCGGACGTCGCCCGGCAGCAGGCCCAGCGCCCGGGCCAGGTCGAGGGCCTCGAAGAGGCCCGTGCCGTGCAGCGAGGTGCGGTCGGGCGGGGTCAGGCAGCGGAGCTCCTCGGGCCGCGCGGTGACGATGGTCGCCGGCGCCAGCCGCATCTCCATCGCATCGACGAGCACCAGGCGCTCGGCTCCCTGCAGCTCGGCCAGGAGCCCGTAGCCGGGGGTGCCCGCAGCGATCACCCGCACCCCCTCGGGCAGGGCCTGGCCGGCGAGGGCCCGCGCCGCGTGCACGCCCACGCCCTCGTCGCGCAACGCTTCATTGCCCACGCCCACGATCAGGGTGTGGGCAGCGGAGTCGGTTTGGCTTGCGAGGCTCGCCCTCACCGGTAGGCTCCTTCACGTGGCACGCAGCACGCCTCTCATCCGTCACACGAACTCTACATCCAAGAGGTGCGTCGAGCACGAGATGCACGGGTCGTAGGAGCGGACGAGCATCTCCATCGTCAGGGTGATCTCTTCCTTGCTCTTGCCGAGCAGGGTGGGCACCAGCGCCTTGAGGTCCTCCTCGATGTTCTGGTGGTTCTGATTGGTCGGGATGATCAGGTTGGCGCCGGTGATGCGGCCGTTGGCGTCGATGGTGTACTCGTGGTAGAGGGTGCCACGGGGCACTTCCACGCCGCCCACGCCGGTGCCCGGGCGCACCTCTACGGCCCAGCCCTCCTCGCCGATGCCCTGGTCGAGGATCTCGTCGATCAGGCGCAGGGAATCCTCCATGACGTGGGCCACCTCCACCACCTGGGCCGCAGTGTTCAGGAACGGCTTGCAGGTCACCGGCCGGATGCCCAGGGCCTCTGCGGCCTGCCGGGCCAGGGGCGAGAGATGGGCATAGTTGACGTTGACCCGGGCCAGCGCGCCGACGGCGTACGAGGCGCGGTTGGCGCGCGTCCGCTTGGCGGTGGAGTGGGGCACGATGAACTCATTGGTCTTGCGCCGGTACTCGGCGAGGGGCGTCACGTCGCCATCCGTCGAGGCGATATCGCCGCCGTACCAGGCGTACTCGCCCGGCAACTGCAGGGCCAGGTACTCGGTGTCGCGTTCGAACTGGGGCACGGGCAGGCTCTGGAAGAGCTCGACGGTCGCTTCCACATCGGGCAGGGCCTCGGCGATGCGCCGGCGCAGGGCGCGCAGCTCGTCGGCGGTGGGGAGCTTGGCCCAGCCTCCGACCATGGCGCGCACGGGGTGGGTGGTACGTCCGCCGATCAGGTCGCACCACTCGTTGGCCAGGCGGTGCAGGCGCACGGCGCGCAGCACCACGTCCTTGTGGGTCGAGGCCAGGGGCACCACGCTGGGTGCGCCCACCAGGTCGGGCGCTACCAGGTAGTAGGCGTGGAGGATGTGGCTCTGCAACGTCTCGCCGTGCTTGAGCAGCTTGCGCATGCGCAGCGTGGCCGGGCTGGGGGTAAAGCCGATGGCGTTCTCGACCCCCTGGATGGAGGCCAGGGTGTGGCCGATGGAGCAGATGCCGCAGATGCGCGAGGTGATAAAGGGCGCTTCGTCGTAGGAGCGGCCCACGATCATGGCCTCGAAGAAGCGTGGCGCCTCGGGAATCTCCCAGCGGCACTCCTCCAGCTGGCCGTCGCGGATGCGCGCGTACAGGTTGCCATGCCCCTCCACGCGCGTCACATAGTGGACGTGGATATCCAGGTTGCTCATTGCTTCGCCTCCTCCCAGCCGCCGAACAGGCGGTACTCGGCGAGGATGCCCTCCACCGTGCGGCCGTGCTCGGCCAGCACCTCCTTGTGGGCGTTGACGTTCGGCTCGGGCACCAGGCCGCGGCAGCCCAGGCAGCGGTTGCCGTTGGATGGGCAGATGGCGCCGCACCCCGCGCGGGTCACCGGCCCCATGCAGGTGAGCCCCCGGTCGAAGGCGCAGACGTTCTCGGCCATCTTGCACTGCACGCAGACCGGGTAGGTGGGCAGGGTGGGCGCCTTGCCCAGGAGGAGGGCCTTGACCACTTCCAAGAGCTCGGCGCGGTCGATGGGGCAGCCGGGGACGGCGAAATCCACCCGCACCACGGCGCTCAGGGGCCGGGTGGGGATGGTGTCGAACCAGGCCGCCTTGTCGCCGTAGACGGTTTCGAGGGCCCGTTGCATGGGCATCTGGTTCTTCATGGCGTTGACGCCGCCGGTGTGGGCGCAGGCGCCGATGGCCACCAGCACCTTGGCCTGCTGGCGGATGGCCTCCAGGCGCGGGATCTCGCCGGCGCGGGTGATGGAGCCCTCCACCAGGGCGATGTCATAGTCCTCGGCGTGCTCGCTCATCGCCTCGCGCCACTGGCGCACGTCGACCAGGCCCACCAGGTCGAGGAGCTGCTCCTCGAGGTTCACAATCTGCAGTTGGCAGCCTTCGCAGCCGCCAAAGTCAAAGATGGCGATCTTGGGCTTCATCCCAGCGCCTCCTCCAGGTCGGCAATCTCGGTGTAGCTGAAGACCGGCCCCTTCTGGCACACATAGACGCCGTTCATCTGGCAGTGGCCACACTTGCCCACGCCGCACTTCATGCGCCGCTCGAGCGAGACGTAGACGTGGTCGCCCGGCACGCCCTTGGCAAAGGTCTCGGCCAGGGCGAAGCGGTACATCACCGGCGGCCCCACGATGACGACGGCCGTCGTCTTGGGGTCGAGCTGGACCTTGGGGAAGAGGGTGGTGATGACCCCCACGTGGCCGCTCCAGTCGCCTTCGGCGCGGTCGACCGTGACGTGGACGTCGACGTCGTGGCGGCGCTCCCAGGTCTCGAACTCGTCGCGGAAGAGGAGTTCGGAGGGGGTGCGGGCGCCGATGAGGATGGTCAGGTGGCCGAACTCGTGGCGCCGGTCGAAGGCATAGTGGATCAGCGAGCGCAGGGGGGCCAGCCCCAGGCCGCCGCCGACAAAGAGGATATCGCGCCCGCGCAGCCTCTCGAGGGGGAAGCCGCGCCCGAAGGGGCCGCGGATGCCCACCTTGGCGCCGGCCTCCAGGCGGTGCAGGGCCCCCGTCACGGTGCCCACGTTGCGCACGCAGAGCTGGAAGGGCCCCGGCGCCGTGGGTGAAGAGGTCACCGAGATGGGCGCCTCGCCATAGCCAAAGACGGAGACCTCGACGAACTGCCCGGGGGCGTGGCCCAGGGGCCCGGAGGGCAGCTCCAGGTCGAAGAGCTTTTCCTTGTCGGTCAGGGGCCGCACGGCGGTCACCGTGGCCAGTTGGCCCAGGTAGAGCGAGGCAGGCGCAGCCTGAGCGGTCATCTCACACCCCCTCCTTCTCGCCTGCGGCGACCAGTGCATTGATCGTATCGGGCGGGTTGATGTGGGCCAGGCAGTTGCGGCTGCAACGGCCGCAGCCGGTGCAGAACGAGCGCCCGTACTTGGTCATCAGGTACTGGAACTTGCGGTAGTAGCGGTGGCGCAGGCGGCTCTCGGTCTTTTTCCGAAAGTTGTGCCCGCCCGAGACGGTGGCAAAATCGGTCAGAAGGCAGCCATCCCACTGGCGGATGCGCTGGCCATCCTGCAGGTTGAGCTGCATCAGGTCGCCCACGTCGAAGCAGTAGCAGGTGGGGCAGACCAGGTTGCAGTTGCCGCAGCTCAGGCACTTGGCGCCGAGCTCCTCCCAGAGGGGGTCTTTCTGCACGCTCTCGAAGAGGAGGGGCAGGGTCTGCACGTCGGCCTGGAGGTGGGCGGTGATGAGCGCCTCTTTCTGTTTGCGCCGCTCGTGCAAGAGGGCCAGGTCGGCGCCGGTGGCCTCGCGGCTGTGGGCGTGGCGCTCCATCAGGGCGCGGCCGCGCTCCGAGCCGACTTCGACCGTGTAGGCTGCGCCGATGTCGGTGAAGAAGAGGTCGTAGGTGCCCGGCTCGGGCAGGTGGCTGCCCACCGAGGTGCAGAAGCAGTAGGAGTCGGGCAGGCAGTCGAAGCCGATCAGGGTGGTGGCCGCGCGGCGGGCGCTGTAGTGAGGGTCCACGTGGTCGTCGCCAAACGCCCGGTCGAGGGCCCAGATGCCGCGCAGGTCGCAGGGGTGGAGGCCGATGATGGTCAGAGGATGGGCCTCAAACACCGGTTCGGCCTGCGGGTCGGGGCCGGCCTTGAAGCGCAGGAGCGTCTCCTGCTGGGGGAACAGGTACTTTTTGGGCGGCAGGATCGTCGTCACATAGTCGAGCGACAGGTCCTCGGCCCGTGCCAGCGGCCCGAAGACGTGCTTCTCGCCCTTGCGCACCGGCCCCACCACCGGCGCCTCGGCAGCGATCAGCGCATCAACCAGGCCTGGCAGATCGCCTTTCTCGATCACACGCAGGGTCATGGGAACCTCCCTTCCGCATCCAGACCCGTTCAGTCCGGCAGAATGAACGAGGCTCGCAACGCCCGCTCCGCATCATCGGCGCGGGCCAGGTCGACAACGCAGGAGACGGTCGAGATGGAGGTGCTGATGGCGAGGATGTTGATGCCTTCGCGGGCCAGGGCAGCGAACATGAGGCCGGCGATGCCGGGGCGGTCGCGAAAGTCGGGCCCGTAGATGGCGATGGAGGCCACCGCGGGGCGCACCACGACCCTGCCCGCGCCCAGGCAGCCGCAGCTCGCTTCGGCCACCTGGCGGGCCTTCTCGGCCTCGGCGCGGTCGACGCAGAACACCACATGGTCCTGGCCCTGGTGGTCGATGCACTGCACCGCGAACTGGGCGCTGATCCCCGCCTGGCCGAGCGCCTCAAAGATGCGCCCCGCCACGCCCGGACGGTCGGGCACACCCAAGACGCTCAGGAGCGCCAGGCGGTCGTTGCGCATGATGCCACTGATGGCGACCCCCGACACAGCCTCCTCCTACTGCGTACTGCGTCCTACGTACTGGGGATGCACGCCGCGCTCCCCGTTGGTACGGAGTACGCATCACGCAACACGCAGTCCGCATCACTTCGGCAGCAGCCGCTCCACCGTCTCCAACAGAGCCTGAGGCGCGATGGGCTTGGAAAGCCAGGCATCGATGGCCACGTAGGCGTCGGTGGGGAACATGCCTGCGTAGTTGCTCGAGGCGATGGCCGATACCATCACGATGGGGACCTTTTTCAGGTGGGCATCGGCCTGCATGCGGTCGCTCAGGTCGAGGCCATCGAGCACGGAGGACATCATGACGTCGAGGATGACGAGGTCGGGCGCCTGCTGGCGCATCTGCGCCAGGGCCGCATCACCGCTGGGTGCAGTGGCGACCTGATGGCCGGCGCCCTCGAGGACGGTGCGAGTGATCTCGCAGAAATCAGGGTCGTCGTCCACAACCAGTACTCTTGCCATCTCTCCCTCCTTCGGGCGGCCACGAGCCGCCTCAAAACCCCAGGAGTGGCCGGCCGGCGCCCGCCAGCGGAGGAAGATGCGCGCTCAGAGACTGGTTGCAAGAGAGCGATCAGAGTTTCTGAGTCAGCCGCTCGACCTCTTCCAGCAGGCGGGCCGGGTTCACCGGCTTGGACAAGAAGGTATCGGCCGGGAGGTACTCATCGGTCGGGAACATCCCGGCATATTCGGAACTGGCGATCGACGAGACCATGATGATGGGGATGCGCTGCAGGTTGGCGTCGAGCCGCATGGCGCGGCTGGCATCCAGCCCATCGAGCAGGCCCTCCATCATCACATCGAGGATGACGAGGGAGGGGTGCTGCCGGCGCATCAGAGCCAACGCTTCGTTGCCACTGGCGGCGCTGAGGACCCGGTAGCCCTTGCTTTCGAGCACGGTGCGGGTCATCTCGACGAAATCGGGGTCGTCATCCACAACCAGGATCGCCGGCGCCGGCGCCGAGGGCAATTGCCAGCCGGCCGGCGACTTGAAGCTGCGCAACACCTGGGCGGTGGTGGCCTCGCGGATGCCCGGTATGGCGGGCAGGCTCGCTGTCAGGAAGCGCCAGAGCTGCTCGTCGGAGGCGAAGGTCGCTTCCAGGATCAGGTCATACCCGCCGCTGGTGCACGCCACCCACCGCACCTCGGGGAGGGCGGCCACGGCGCGGCCCACCGGCTCGAGCTTGCCCAGCTCCACCCGCAGGGTGACGATGACGGCCAGCGGGTAGCCCACCGCTGCCAGGTCGGGCAGGGCGACCACGCGGATGACCTTCTCGCTGATCAGGCGGTCGACCCGCTTGCGGACCGTTGCCTCCGACATGCCCAGCGCCCGGGCGATGTCCATATTGGTCATGCGCCCGTCGCTCTGCAGCAGGCGGATGATGCGCAGATCGGTTTCATCGAGTACGAAGGACACAGCGGCCTCCTTGTGGCCTCTACCACAATTATAGCATGGTCTGCGAATTTAGTCAATAGGTGGCCTGAGCGCCACGAAAACCGTCTCCATGAGCCCAGGTGGGCGCGGTTTCCAGGGCAGCTCCAGGCGCCCGCCGGCGTGAGGCATAACCGGGCCTCACGCCTATCATTCTCGCACCTTATGCCGCGCCTGTCAAAGGAGGGCCGGGTATATCCCAGAATCGTCGGCGCAGACTGTGGCCGTCGGAGGGGGCGCAGTCGTTCGGCACGGCGCGAGACCCACTTGTCACTCTGAGCGGCTCCTGCAGCCAGCTCTCAGCCCGGCGCCAAGCGAGCGAAGAGTCCCTGCCAGCCATGGCAGCACGCTCGGAGTGGTTTGGCGCGCCGGCGAGCAAGGATTCTTCGCTGGAATTGGCGCCCCAGTGCTGCTTGGCCGTCACTGCCGCTGCTCATGAACTTGAGCGGCCGCCGGGCCAGGGACCGGGCTACACGCTCCGCACCGCACCCGGTGCGAAACCGTTTGGGGGTTTGGCGGGGGGGCTGGGTGCGCCCGCCCCGCCGCCGGCCCGCGCCAGCCCCCCCACCCCAACCCCACCCCACGCCCGCCCCCGCGGGCCGC
>Ga0078972_1002851_pt1 | contig 54910 bp, 44 predicted proteins | sample YelNatPaOPGAMG01_FD_67568 | JGI IMG/M metagenome (GOLD analysis project Ga0078972, IMG submission 67568) | Hot spring thermophilic microbial communities from Obsidian Pool, Yellowstone National Park, USA - OP-RAMG-01 (SPADES assembly) (version 2) | ecosystem: Environmental > Aquatic > Thermal... | reverse complement strand
CCAAGGGTGGGGGTCCCTCCGTCTGGCTTTGCCAGCGGAGGGGGAGGGAATGGCCCTCCCTCTTCATCCATAACTTCTTTTCTTTGGGCGTGGCACAACCGTCGCCGAAGGCACCCCGCTTGCATCGCGGAATTTCGGAGGAAGCGGGAATTGGGAATGGCGAATTGAAAAGAGCCAACCACAGAGACATGGAGGCACAGAGGATTGGGGACTGCGGAAAAGCCCCTTCCTCGGCCCCCCACCCTCCACCCATTGATACAAACGCTCCCCGGGAGGTGCCGAAAGAAACCGGCGGGCGGTGCCGTGGGCCTTTCCTGTCCCCCGTCCCCCGTCCCCTGCCCCAGAAGGGACAAAGAGGAATGCACCGGCGCGTGCAATCTTGGCGTCTGAACTCTCACTCCCCGCTCCTCACTCCTCACTGTCCCTTCCCCCTCCTGCCCGCCTGGGTTCCTCATGTTATCATGGGCGCGTTTTGGAGGTTGAATGGAGTCGAGACAATTCGTTCGCATCCGGTTTCTGCTCCCCCTGCTCCTCTCGCTTCCGCTTCTGGCCCAGTCTCCGCCCCGTGACGCGCCCGTCTTCCCCTTCTCGGAGGTCCACGCCGGCCTCGATGGTACGGGCTTCACCGTCTTCCACGGGGAGACCGTTACCCCCTTCCGGGTTCGGGTCCTCGGGACGGTGGACCAGGGTGCGGCCATGACGCGCATGATCGTCTGCCGCCTGGAGGGAGACGACCTGACCAAGACCGGCGTCCTGGCCGCCATGAGCGGCAGCCCCGTCTACGTCGAAGGGAAATTCCTGGGCGCCGTGGCCTACGCCTGGCCCTTCTCCAAAGAGCCCCTCTGCGGTGTCACACCCGCCCAGGATCTGCTGGAGGTGAAGACAGAGGCCCAGGAGGCGGCCGCTCGCGGGGGGGCTGGTCCGATGGAATCGCTGTCGAGCTTCCTGGCCGCTCTCGAAGGCGCTCAGGGGGGAGACGCCGCGGAGCCGCTGGCTGCCGACGGATCGCCGCGCCGACTGCTGGATCAGCTTCAGGATCGGGGGTTCACCTGGTCCGTGGCGGCCCGCGGAGGCTTCAGCACGAGCGGCGATGGAAAGACTCCGCCCGCCCCCGCCCAACCGCCCGGGCCCGGAGGTATGATCGCCGTGCAGCTCGTCTCCGGCGACGTCCAGTACGCCGCCTACGGCACCGTTTCGTGGGTGAAGGGTGACGAGTTTCTCGCCTTCGGCCACCCTTTTCTCAACCTGGGTAGCGTCGAGATGCCGGTGGTGGCGGCACGGGTGGTCACCCCCGTGCCGAGCCTCCAGGCCGGCTTCAAGCTGTCCACTCCCCTCGGGCCCGTCGGCGTCGTGACCCAGGACAGGAAGACCGGCATCTTCGGCCGCTTCGGGGAGAGAGCCCACACCCTGCCCGTCGAGGTCACCCTCCAGGGGCGCGGCCCAGACCGGCGCTACCACTTCGAGCTGATCCGCCACCCCCTCCTCACGCCGGCGCTCCTCGCGGGCGCCCTGAATTCGCTGTGGAACTCCGCCGAGGGCCAGGCCGGCGTCCGAACCATCCTCGTGAGCGGCCTCACGCTGGAGCTTTTGGACGGCCGGTCCCTGCGCCTCAAGGACCAGGCTTTCGCGGGGCCCACCTACTCGCTGGATGCCTTCAACTACCTCTCCGCCCTCCTGGGCCTGCTCAGCGGCAACCCTTACGGCGAGGTCCGCCTGAAGGCAATCCGCATGACCCTGGAGAGGATGGCCGACAACCGCTCGGCCACCGTGGAGGCCGCCTGGCTGGACCGGGACGCGGTGGCGGCGGGTGAGCCCCTCGGCCTGTCGGTCCGGCTGCAACCCTTTCAGAAACCCAGCCGGGTGATCCGGCTTTCGATACCCACCGTTGGCCTACCGGCGGGCCCCATCACCCTCTGGGTGGGAGGCTCCTTCGCCGTGGAGCAGAAGATGGCCGGCGCCCTCGCCGAGGTGCCCCACTCCGCGAAGGATCTCCTCAAGAGGCTCGCGGAGCTTCCCTCCGACCAGTGCCTGCGGGTGGCCCTGGCGGCGCGCGAGCCGGGGCTGCTGCTCCAGGACAGGCGCGTGGGCGGGCTTCCGCCCTCAATGGCCGCGCTGCTCTCCGCGCAACCCACCGCGAACGCCTCCCCTCCCGAGGCCGCGAGCCTGCTCTGGGAGGATGCCGTGCCCGCGGATTCGGTTCCCGATGGCATGGTGGAGCTCACCTTCACCGTGAAGGAGACCGGCCATGAAGCCAAGTAAGAGAGTCCTCCCATGGATCGTGCTGACCGCGCTCTCCCTGTTCGCCGCCGCCGGCGCCGGCGCCACCCAAACCAAGATCCTGCTCTCCTCGGCCCAGGATCTCTGGCAGGGATACCCCGACGGCGTGCGCGTGAGCCCGAGCGGCAGCTTCGCCCCGGGACCGGCCTTTGGACCTTCGGTGGAGCTGCCCGGACTGCCCCTCTGCGCCGTTCGCGCGGGGGGAACGCTCTGGGTCGGCACCGCCCCGAGCGGCGACCTGCTGAAGGTGGAGACCGGAGGCAAGGGCCCGACGGTGGCCCATCACTTCGAGGAGCCGCTCGTCACGGCTCTCGCGCTCTTGCCCGGCGGGGACCTCCTGGTCGGGACCTCCACACCGGCGAGGATCTACCGGCTCGACTCGGCCACCGGAAAGTGCACCCAGGTGGCCGCCCTGAAGGCCGAGTACGTCTGGGCGCTTCTGGCAGAGCCCGGGGGTATCCTCGCCGCCACGGGCAAACCGGGCCGCATCTTCAGGATCCCCGAAAAGGGCGAGCCGCAGCTCCTGCTCGACGCCTCGGCGGACCACGTGCGGTGCCTGGTTCCGTGGAAGGGCGCCGTCTGGGCCGGCACGAGCGGGCCGGCCTCGCTCTTCCGCATCGAGGGAGACAAGGCCTACCTGGCCTTCGGCCTGGACCAGGAGGAGGTGGCCGCCATGGTCGTCCGCGGCGGCGACCTGTTCGTGGGAGCCAACGACAAGGCGGGGCAGCCCCCGAACGACGGGAAGCCGGGCAGTGCCAAACCTTCCGGTAACTCCACCTTGTACCTACTGGCGGAGGGCAAGCCCCCCACGCCCGTGGAGCGCTTTCAGACCCCCATCCTCTGCGCCGCCTCCTCCGGGGGAGAGGGCTACGTGGGGCTGGCGGACGGCCGCCTGATGGTGACCGACGGGCAGGATGTGGCCCTGCTCGCCCACTGGGAAAATGCCCAGGTGACGGCCTTGGCCGGGGGCGATGGGCCGCCCGTCGTGCTGACGGGAAATCCCAACGCCTTCCTGAGGCCCTCGACCGGCGCGGGCGGGAGGTACGCCTCGCCCGTAGCCGACCTGGGCGGCCCCTCCAACTTCGGCGTTGTTTCGCTCATGGGTTCCGGCGGCCAGGTGTTGCTTCGCGCGGGGAACACCCCCAAGCCAGGCCCCTTCTGGAGCGGCTGGGTCCCTTCGGAGCGCGCGGGCTCGCTTCCGCTGGCGCGTTACCTTCAGTGGAAGCTCCAACTGACGGGAGGCAACACCGTGCGAGGGATCTCCCTCGCTTACCGCAACGCCAACCGCGCGCCGGTCTTCATCTCCGCCCAAGTCAACCCGCCCGGCGAGATCTTCGTGCGCTCTCCGAGCCAGCTCGGAGACCGGCTGGTGCGCGAGATCCACGACAAGGATAGGATCTTTCCCAGCCTCGCCCTCGCACCCGGCCAGGACAACCCTCCGCAGAAGTACTTCCTTCAAGGCTTCCGGATGATTACCTGGAAGGTGGAGGATCCCGACGGGGACGAGGTGGAGATGAAAATCCAGTTCAGGCCCGAGGGAGGAACCTCGTGGTACACGCTGGCCCGGCACGTGAAGGACTCCTATTACGACTTCGACGCCCGCGGCCTTCCCGACGGGCTGTACCGAATCCGGCTGACGGCCGATGACGACCTCTCCAACCCGGAGGGGCAGGGGCTGAGCACGATCCTCGATCTGCCCGACTTTCGGGTGGACAACACCCCTCCCTCCATCCAGCTCAAGCCGGAGGGAGCAGGCAAGCTGGCGGTGGAGGCGACGGACAACACCGCCGTGGAGGCCGTCCGAGCCAGCGTGGACGGGCAGCCTTGGCAAACGCTCAAGGCCGTCGCAGGGGAGGAGGGAGGCCGGTCGAGAAGCTACGTCGTGACCTATCCCGCTTCGGGCAGGCACTGGATCGCGGTCCAGGCGGTGGACCCCTTCCGAAACGAGGCCACGGCCTCCTGGCTGACGGGCCCTTGAGGGACTGGATCGCGAGTTCGTTCGGCGGGGCCTGACGGCGAAAGGTTCCACCGTCAATCGCTAGGAGGACGACGTGACCATTCTCAGGAAGGGAACCTGGTTCATCGGCCGGTACACCGGCGAATCCGAGATTGCCAGGCTGAAGGCCGGCGCCGTGCCACCCCCGCAGGGTAGGAGTTACGCCCCCGACAAGCTCGTGGACGTGCTGCACATCAAGCTCGAGGTGTCCTTCGATCTGGCCGGAAAGGCCGTGCGCGGCACCGCGACCCACACCGTCTCCCCCCTCACCGACGGACTCGATCACCTCGTGCTCGACTGCGTGGAGCTCACGGTGGAGGGGGTGACCGACGGTAAAGGCAGGGTGCTTCCCTTCGACTGGGACGGGGAGAAGCTCACGATCGCCTTTCCGAAGCCGCTGGGGGCCGGCCATCCCATCGAGGTTTCCGTGCGCTACCACGGCACCCCCCGCTCGGGCCTTTATTTCACGGGTCCCTCCGAGGCCTACCCGGAAACGGCGCTTCAGGTCTGGAGCCAAGGGCAGGACGAGGACAGCCGGCACTGGTTCCCCTGCTTCGACTACCCCAACGAGAAGGCCACCTCCGAGACCCTCGTGACCGTGCCCGAGAGCTGGACCGTCGTGGGCAACGGAGCCCTGGTGGGCGTGACGAGCGACCGCCGAAGAGGGACCAAGACGTGGCACCACCGCATGGAGGTGCCTCACGTCAGCTACCTTCTCTCCATCGCCTGCGGGGAGTTCGCCAAGATCGAGGACTCCTGGCGCGGAACCCCCGTCCAGTACTTCGTCAAGCCGGGGCAAGAGAAGCAGGCCAGGCGCGCCTTCTCTCTGACGCCCGACATGATCGAGCACTTTTCCGAGACCTTCGGCTACGCCTATCCCTACCCCAAGTACAGCCAGGTAGTGGTGGAGGATTTCATCTTCGGCGGCATGGAGAACATCAGCGCCACCACGCTCATCGACCGGTGCCTGATGGACGAGCGGGCCTCCCTCGACTACGAGCCGCAAGACCTTATCAGCCACGAGCTGGCCCACCAGTGGTTCGGCGACCTGGTCACCTGCAAGGACTGGTCCCACGCCTGGCTGAACGAGGGCTTCGCCACCTTCTGCGAGGTGGTCTACCGCGAGCACTGGCGCGGCGGGGAGGACGCCGGCTACCACAGGCTCCAGCAGATGCAGAGCTACTTCGAGCGCGACCGCTCCGAGAGGCGGCCCATCGTCACCAAGGCCTACACGCTCCCCATGGAGCTCTTCGACCAGCACATCTACGAGAAGGGGGGCCTCGTTCTCCACATGCTCCGTCACGTGCTCGGCGACGGCCCCTTCTGGGCGAGCGTCCGGGCCTACCTGCACGAGTACGCCGGCCGGAACGTGCAGACCGAGGACCTCATCGGGGTCATCAATCGGGTGACGGGAAAAAACCTGGAGTGGTTCTTCGACCAGTGGGTATTCGGCGCGGGCTTCCCCGAATTCGAGGTTTCCTACGCTTGGGACGAGAAGCACAAGACGGCCACCCTCACGGTGGACCAGAAGCAGAAGGTGGACGAAAGGACGCCCGTCTTTCGAACGCCCGTGACGGTTCGCTTCCACGGACGCAGGCCCGTCGAAGAAGGGATAGTGGTGAGCCAGGCGCACCAGCTCTTCAGCTTCCGGCTCGAAGAGAAGCCCGCCTTCGCGAGCTTTGATCCGGGCTTTCACATCCTGAAGAAGCTCACCTTCAAAAAGCCTCCAGAGATGCTCAAGACCCAGATCGTCAAGGATCCCGACTGGTTCGGGCGCGTCGAAGCCGCCCAGGCGCTCTGCCGGGAGGGGAGCCGCGAAGCGCTGGATGCCGTCGGCAAAGCGCTCCGGAGCGACCCCTTCTGGGGCGCGCGGGCGGAAATGGCCGCCGCCCTCGGGGAGAACGGCTCGCTCCATTCCCGCGACCTCCTCATCAAGGCGCTGGGGACGAAGGATCACAAGGTCCGCCGAGCGCTGGTTCGGGCCCTGGGCCAGTTCCAGGACGAGATCGCGGCCAAGGCCCTGCTGCCGCTGGCCAGGAAAGATCCCTCCTACTTCGTCGAGGGCGAGGCCAACGCGGCCCTCGGCGCCACGCGCCAAACCCTGGCCTTCGACGCATTGGAAAGGGCCGTTCGTAAGGAGAGCCACCTGGACGTGATCCGGGCGGGGGCGCTTTCGGGCCTCGCGCGCCTGCGGGACGAGCGGGCGTGGCCCCTTCTCAGGGCCTGCGCCGCGCCCGGCGGCAAACCCCAGGGGCGTATAGCCGCCATGCGGGCCATGGCCGCCATGGCCCGGGGCAGGGAGCCCCAGCGCTTCGACGTGCGCCAGGAGCTGGAGCGCTACCTTTACGACGCCAACTTCTTTGCCAAGTTCGGCGCCATGATGGCCCTCGAACTCCTCGACGAGCCCGCCGCCGCCCTCGAGCTGGAGAGGATCGGCCAACGGGAGGTGGACGGGCGTATCCGCATGAACGCCCGCGACATCGCCAGGGCGCTCCGCGAGGGCAAGAGCAAAGGCGAGGAGATCGTCCGGCTCAGGGGCGACCTGGAGAAGCTGCGCGAGGAAAGGCGTGCCCTCGAAGACCGCGTGGCCAAACTCGAGGCCCTCGCCGCGCCCAAGCGGCCGAGAACGCAAGAGCGCCGCAGAGCGGCTTCGAAGGGCCGACCGAAGCGCTGACGGGAGGAAGCACCTACGGGCCTTGCCCCCTCAAGCGTCTCGCGGCTAGCGAGACGGATCGCCCCGGTAGTAAGGGGTCTCGAAGAACCGGCTCTCCAGCACGTCGAGGAAGCGCCCCGCCTTGCCGGTCCTCTGACAGCAAAAGAAGAGGCTCACGGCAAAGCCCGGCAACAGGCGGGCGAGCGGTCGGGCGAGGGATTGGGGGAAAGGGTAGAAATTGGATCCCCCCACCTCGACCACGCGGAAGTAGCCGTCCGTCTCGATGAAGCGACGGAAGCCCGGCTTCGTGAAACCTCGAACGTGCGGTCCCAGCACGTCGATGGGGCTCGGCTGCATCCCCAGGCCCAGCATGATGCGGCTGTGGAGCGAGGCCAGATTGGGAACCCCAACGATGAAGAGGCCGCCCGGCTTCAAGACCCGGGACACCTCCGAGGCGATCCAGAAGATTTCCTTGGTGTGCTCCAGCACCTGGTTCGCCAGAATGAGGTCCAGAGAGGCCGGCTCGAAGGGAAAGGCGCTGCGTTCCACGTCCGCCTGCCGCACCTCCACGCCCAAGGCCCTCGCCGCTTCCACGTGGGGCGCATGGCTCTCCAGGCCGAAGAGCTTCGCGTGAGGATGGCCCAAAGACTTCGCCACGTTCAGGAGATCGGCACCCGTCCCGAGGCCGATGTCCAGGATGTTCAGCTCTCCCTCGGCGGTCCTCCGCGCATGGCGGCGAGCCATGGCCGCGATCACCTCGCGTCCGTAGTTCAGCTCCACCGTGGGCGCCTTGAGTTTGGCCAACAGTGCCCGCATCTTCGCAGCCTCTCGCGGCCCATTGTACAAGGATGCACCGCCTCGGCGGGAGGGATGGACGCGGCGGACCCTTCTCCAGGGGATCACCGCCGGACGGAGAGAACGGCCAGGTAGAGAAGGCAGAAGGAGAGCAGGAGCCCCGCGACGGCCACGGCGAGGGCGATCCACAGCCTGCGCGCGGGATGGCGAGTGCCGCCTCCCGTCCATTGGGGATAGGGCGAGTAGCCGCATACTGGGCAGGCCAGCGTGAAGACCGGTGAAGCCGTGCCGCAGACCGGGCAAGCCTTCCGGGGCACCTCCCGCCCGCCGCTTTCCACGCCATCCTGCGGTGCGGTCATTCTCCACCCGCCGCGCTTTCTTTTTCCGCGGCCTCCCCCTTCGCCCACGCCGTGACCTTGCGCGCCGCGGCCCTCCCCACCGCCCGGACGAGCTGCTCCTCGGTGGCCTCCTTGACGGCGGAGGTGGTGAGGAAAGTCCTCAGCAGTTTCTTCGCGGTGACGGGACCGATCCCCGGAACGCCGAGCAGCGGCGAAGCCATTCGTGCCTTGGACCGGCGGCGGCGATGCGCCGCGACGGCGAAGCGGTGGGCCTCGTCCCGGATCTGCTGCAGGAGGCGGAGCGCGGGCGACTCCTTGGGAAGGACGACGGGGGCCGGTTCGTGAGGCCGGAAGAGCCACTCCTCGCGCTTGGCCAGCCCCGCCATGGGCGGAGGGTTTGGCAGAAGCCGGACCAGCGCGGCGTGGGCCGCGTTGACCTGGCCGGGGCCGCCATCGATGAGCACGAGGTCCGGGAGGTCGCCGCCCTCCTCTACAAGCCTCATGTAGCGGCGCCAGACCACCTCGGCCATGGAGGCAAAGTCATCGATCCCTTCCACCGACTTGATGTTGAAGTGGCGGTAATCGGACTTTTGCATCCTTCCCTCCGCCCACACGACGCAGGAGGCCACCGTCGCCTCGCCGTGGCTGTGGGAGATGTCGAAGCACTCGATGCGCCTCGGCGGCCCCTCCAGGCCCAGGCTTTCCACGAGAGGGCCAAGGACGGTGGAGGGATCCACGTGGGCCTCGAATTCCAGCCTCGCGTTCTCCACGAGCGTGGCGACGAGCGCCGCCCTCTCGCCCCTTCGGGGCCTGATTACCCGGACCCTCCTCCCTTTGCGTTCGGAGAGGAACCGTTCGAGCAGGGGCCGGTCCTGGAATTCGTGGGAGACCACCACGCCGTCCGGCAGCACCGGCGCGTTGCCGTAGAGGCGGGTGAGCACGGCAGCCAACAGATCCTCGCCCGCAAGCTCCACCTGGTCGAAACGCCAGCGGCGGCGGTCCACCACCTTGCCGTCCACCACCACGAAGCCGTGGATCACCCAGGCCTCGCCCCCCCCGTAGAGGGCAAAGCACTCCCAGTGACCTTCGCCGGGCCTGGCCACCGATTGGCGCCCGCCCAGGAACTCCGCGGCCCGCTCGAGGTCCCGGTAGTGCGCGGCCTGCTCGTAGTCCTGACGCCGCGCGGCGGCCAGCATGCGGCCGTGCAGCTCTTCGCGCAGGTCGGCGGTCCGCCCCTCCAAGAAGAGCCTGGCCTCTTCCACCACGGCGGCGTATTGTTCGGGCGGCACCCTCCCTTTGATGCAGGGGGCATAGCACTGTCCCATCTCATAGTAGAGGCAGGGGCGGAGCCGGGAGCCGTCGAGCGGGTCCTTGCAGGTGACCACGCGGAAGTGCTCTTGGAGGATCCGCAGATTCTTCTTGGCCTGCCAGCCGGGCACGAAGGGACCGTAGTAGAGCGCTCCGTCCTTCTCGGGCCGGCGCGTGAAGAGCGCCTTGGGGTAGCGGTCCTTCACCGTCAGCTTGACGTAGGGATAGGTTTTGTCGTCCTTGAGGAGGGTGTTGAAGCGGGGCTTGAACTGCTTGATGAGGTTGTTCTCGAGGAGAAAGGCCTCCCACTCGCTCGCCGTGACGATGAACTCGAGATCCGTCGCTTGCTGCCGCAGGCGGCGGATCTTGAGGGGCACCTCGGACTGGAAGTAGCTCGATACCCGTGCCCGAAGGTTTTTGGCTTTGCCCACGTAAAGCGGCCTCTTCTTCGCGTCACGGAAAATGTAGCACCCGGGCCGCGAGGGCGGAGGCTGAGGCGGATGATCCAGCATGCGTCACCTGTCGTGGCCCGCGTAATCACCCCGCAGGCCCGCGTAGCAGAGACAAGATGGCCCACAAACCGCCAAGAGACAAGGGGATCGGGAAAAGCGAGCGCGGCGGCTGAAAAGAAGCGGGCCACGAGAGGCTTGAAAGGCGGAGGATTGGGAAAGGGGATCGGCGCCATGGGCGGACTCGCGCCCACCCTCCCTCATCGCCTCTCCTCCTCCGCCGCGGAGCGGCCGGGGCACCGCGAAAAAAAACGGCCCGCTCGGGGCCGCCTTTTCTCAAAAGACGGAGGTGGCCCGCCGTGAGGCGACGGGCCACCACAATGGGCCTGCCGATTACTTCTTGGCGGCGGGCTTCTTGGCCACGGCCTTCTTCACGGTGGTCTTCGTGGCGGCGGCCTTGCTTGCCGTCTTCTTCGGGGCCGCCTTGGTGGTCGTCTTCTTGACGGGGGTCTTCTTGGCGGCCGGTTTCGCCGCGGCCTTGGTGACCTTCTTGGCCGCTGGCTTCTTGGCCGCGGCCTTCTTCACAGCGGGTTTCTTCGCCGCGGGCTTCTTGGCCGCGGGCTTGGGGGTCGCCGTCTTGGTCTTGGCTTTCTCCACCATTACGTCCTCCTTATACAAGAACCACCACCACTCGCCCGACACCGTCCAGGATGTACCATACCTGGTGCTTGTTCTAATATAAGCCCAATCTTTTCCGGAGTCAAGAGGTTGTATTGAATGATTGTGCAGCACAACGGATGGTGGCCGAAAGCGGTGAACCCCTCTCGCGGCGCATCTCTGGAACGCCCGCGGGCAGAGGCTTAGCTGGCGGAGCGCCGGCGGCCCAGCCGGTTCTCGGTGCCGGATCGGATCCGAAGCAGGTTGCTTCGATGCTTCACCACGATGAGCAGCGCGAGGCCGGCAACGATCCCAAAGGACCAAGGGTTCTCCATCACCCAGCTCGTCCCGCTCATGGCCCAAAGCAGCAGCGGGAAGGAGGCGGCCGCGAGCACCGACCCCAGGGAGACCATCCGCGTCGCGAGCACGGTGACGAAGAACACGGGTGCGCAGGCGGCCAGCACCAGCGGATGGACGGCGATCATCATGCCCGCCGTGGTCCCCACGCCCTTGCCGCCCCGGAATCCCGCGAAGAGGGGGTAGATGTGCCCCACGACGGCGGCCGCGCCGGCGACCGTCATGGCCGTCACCGGAGCGGGAGACGCGCCGCCCAGGACGAGGCGCGAGATCACCGCGGCAGCCAGCCAGCCCTTGCCCACATCCACGAGCGCCACGAGGAGGGCCGCCTTCCACCCCACCACGCGGAGCACGTTGGTGCCGCCCGCGTTACCGCTCCCGTGCTGGCGGATGTCTATGCCCTTCACCATGCGGGATACCAGGATGCTCGTAGGGAACGAGCCGGCCAAGTAGGAGAGAATGACCGCCGGCAGGAACGGCAGGAGCGAGCCGTTCAATCGAGCCCCAGGACGGCGATGGCCGCCGCACCGGGCCCCGAGTGGGTGCCAAGGACCGGCGTTGCCTCCACCACCGGCACGTCGGCCATACCGGTCAGAGCCCTGATGCGCTCGGCATAGTAGCGCGCCACCTCGATTCCGTCCATGTGGGCGACGGCCACCCGGAACCGCTTGTATTTGCTCCACTCTGCGCGGGCGAGAGCCACCACCTTCGCCTCCACTCGATGGTTGCCGAAGGCCGCTCCCGCGGAAAAGATCTTGCCCTCGGCGTTGAAGGAGACCACCGGCTTGATGCCCAGCATCTTGGCCAGGAGGTTCTTCCCCGCGCTCACGCGGCCGCCGCGGTGGGCGAACTCCAGGCTCCTGAGCGACACGAAGAGTTTGACGCGCCTCTTCAGCTCCTCGAGCTTCTCCGCGATAGCCCTCCCGCTTTCGCCGGCCTCGGCCATGTCAAAGGCCTCTCTCACGAGCAGACCTTCCGCCACGGAGACGGAGCGGCTGTCCACCACGTGGACCGCCGCACCCCTGAACTGCGCAGCGGCCGTTCGGGCCGCCTCGAAGGTCCCGCTGACCGCCCCGGAGAGGCAGACCACCACGATCTCCCGGCCTTGACGCGCGGCCAATTCGTACCCCCGCAGGAAATCGATCACGGCGGGCTGGCTGGTCTTGGGGTGTTGGGGCGAGGTCCGGCAGCGGTCGAGGAAACCCGAGGGGCTCATCTCGATCCTATCCAGGAATACCTCTTCACCGAAGATCACCTTGAGCGGTACCACGGTGATCGGCTCGCGGGAGAGAAGCTCCGGCGGCAGGTCGCAGGCCGAGTCCGTCACCACTGCCACGCCCCTTGGAGCGGAGACGGCCTGGACGTGCTGAGCCTGCATGTCGTCGCACTTCCTGCGGAGGATGGCGCCGAAACGGCCCGCCACCTCGTAGAGCCGGCTGGGCTCGTTGGTGTGGAGATGGATCTTCACGACGCTGTCGCCCATCACCACCACGAGCGAGTCTCCGAGGGATTGAAGCTCGGATTCGAGCAGCGAGCGTTGGACGGGGACGGCGGTCCGCACCAAGCACTCCGTGCAGTAGCGGTAGGTCAGGAGCCGAGGGCCCTCTCCGAAAGGCGGGCGCAGGTGGGAAACGGGCGCCTCGCCGTCGTTCGGCATCGCCAGGACGGTCGAGGCCCGAATGTCGCCCGTCTCGACGTATTCGGTGATCCCTTCCAGCAGGTGGATGAAACCCGCCGCGCCCGCATCCACGACGCCGTGGTCCTTGAGCACCTGGAGCTGTTCGGGGGTCCGCTTCAGCGATTCCCTGGCCTTCGCCAGGGCGCCCTTCAGCAGTTCCACGAAGTCTTCCGACTCCCTCCAGCGGGACTCGATGTGGTCGCACCAGTCTTTGATCACCGTCAGGATGGTCCCCTCGCGAGGTCTCGCCAGGGCAGCGTACGCGGAGCGCTTGGCCCTCTCGGCCGCCTGGGCGAACTCCATGGTGGTGATGCGCGCCTTGCCCTTCAAACCGTCGGAGAGCCCCTTGAGGAATTGCGCAAGGATGGCGCCGGAATTGCCCTGCGAACCGAGGATGGCGTGATCGGCCATGTCCCGGCTCGTCAGGCCGATGGCCCTGTCGCGCTGTTGCTTCAGCCCCTCCGCCGCCGAGCGCATGGTGAGGGACATGTTGGTTCCCGTGTCCGCATCGGGAACGGGATAGACGTTGATCTCGTTGAGGTGTTCTCGCTGCTGGTGCAACCATTCGATGCCGGCCAGGACCGCCCGGCGGAAGCGTCGGCCGTCCAGGTAGCGGATTTGAACGCGGCCGCGCCCGTCGGCGGGGACCGTGCCATCTCTGCGGCTCATGGCGCTCCTCCCCTGGAGACAGGGGATAATCCTAGTCCATTCCGCCGCTAGCGCCAAGCGGGCCACGCGGAGCGTCAGAAGGTCCTTTTCCAGACCTTCTCGTGGCCCTGCCCGTCGAAGGCCGTGACGGTGACGGTCCTGTCCTTCGCGCCGGCGAAGGTGAACACGCCCGAAAAAGTGCCGTCCTGGCCCACGTTCACCTCCACGTCATTCACGGTCACGAAGAGGCCGGGAGTCACCTTTCCGTTGATGAGGACCCCATCGCCGACCGGCGTCGCGTCCACCGTGAGGAGCCAGTCCGGTGGGGCAGGCCCCTCGGCAGCGCGCAGTACGCGGAATCGACTCGGCTGGCTCCAGAAGGAGGGCAGACCGCCTCTCTCCGCCCGCAGCCGCCAGTAGTACATGCCCTCGGGCAGGGCCGGCGAAGTGAACGAACCGCCGGTGACGGAGCGGTCCACGACCATACCCTTACGAAAGAGCGGGTCCTTGGCGATCTGAAGGTTCACCGAAGCCCCGAGGAGATTCTGCCATTCGAGGGTCACCTCGCCGGATCTGCCTCCGCGCGAGCGGAGGACGGCGCCGTCCACGGGAAGCGCCATGAGGGGCGGGGTCTGGAGGGAGCGCGGAGGCGTCATGCCGTTGGAGCCGCCCTCCACCGCGAGGGCTCCGCTCCGGGCATCCAGTGTCTCCCTGCTTCCAGCGGTTTCCACCTGGATCACTCCCCGCCTCGCCTCCACCTGGAACCCTTCATTGGCCCCCACGCCGATGCGAGCCACGGCACCGGGAGCCGAACGGACGCTGCCGCGAGGCAGTAGGATGAGGCCCGCGCCGCCGGCCGGAACCAGGGCCGGCGTGCGAAAGAGAATAGCCCCCCGCTCAAGACGCACCTGCACACCCGACCCGGCGGCACCGGCGGTCCAGGTGTCCAGCCGGACCTTCGCCCCCGGGAGAAGCGTCAGCTCCTCAAGGTTGGGGAAGCGCACCATGGCTTCGCCCGACGATCCCGCCTCGATCGCGTCGCCCGGGGTCAGGTAGGCGCCCTCCTGGAGCTCACCCCGGCCGGTCCCGTCCTTGGCGACTATCTTGACGGACTCTGCGACGGCCAGGCAGAGGGCGTTTTCTCTGGGCGCCTCCAGCCCATCCTGGATGCCTTCGAGCTCTTCCAGCGCCGCGTTCGCCTCATCGAAGGCCTGCCTGTAGGCCCGTCTTCCGTGCGCCGCCGAGGCCGAGCGCAGGTGGTCTCTGGCCTCCTTCAACTCCCGGGCTTGCGAGGGGCTCAGCTCACGCCGACCGAGGCGCACCGTCAGGGATCTGGCCCGTTCGAGGGAACGCTCGGCCTGCCCCTTATAGATATCGCGGTTTTGAACGTAGAAGTAGTAGGCCCCGCACGCTGCGATCACGACGAGCAGGGCGGCGATGCCGTAGAAGAAAAGATTGGCGGCCCGAGAGAACCTCCCCATGCCAGCCTCCCCACAGAACTAGGCGCCAAATGCAGGATCTCCGAATCTCTCACGTAGCATAGCGCGTCCTGCGGGACCTCACAAGAGCCCGGCGCCGAGGCCGGCTTGAGCCTCCCGCCCCTTTTACGGTAAGCTCCTCTGGTGCCGACCTTTGAGAAGGGGGATGCATGAGCGCACAGGACCCGTCCAGCAAAAACTCGACGCAACTGCCCGAGAACGCCTACCGGGAGCTCAAGCCTGGCGAGGAGTACGTACCCCTCATCAGCGCCCAATCCGGTGTTCCGGAGGTCACGGCCCGGTCCATCACCTTTGGCCTCTTCATGACCATCGTCTTCTCCGCGGCCGCGGCCTACATCGCCCTCAAGCTCGGCCAGGGGATCGAGACGGCCATTCCCATCTCCATCCTGGCCATCGGCTTTTCGGCCATGGTGGCGCGCAAGAGCATCATGATCGAGAACGTGAACATCCTCGCCATCGGCGCCACCTCGGGCATCGTGGTGGGCGGGTCGGTCTTTACCATGCCGGCCATCTACATCCTCGGGCTGAAGGGCGGCTTCTTCCAGATCTTCATCGTGCCCTTCCTGGGCGCCGTGCTGGGCGTGCTTTTTCTGATACCCTTCCGGCGGTACTTCACCCACGAGATGCACGGCAAGCTCCCCTTCCCCGAGGCGACTGCCACCACGGAGATCCTGGTCACGGGCGAGCGGGGAGGCAATCAGGCCAAGACCCTTCTCTACGCTCTCGGCATCGGCATCGTGCTCGACTACCTGGCCCTCTCTTACCACGCCTGGACCGACACCTTCACCACCGCCTCGCTGAAGGCGATGGACTTTTTCACCGACAAGGTCAAGGGCGTCTTCGCCATGAGTACATCGGCGGCCGTGCTGGGGCTGGGGTACATCATCGGCATCCAGTACGCCTCCATCATCATGGCCGGCTCCATGCTCTCCTACTTCGTTCTGGTTCCCCTCTTCGCCAAGGTGGGAGGCCCAGCCTACGAGGCCATGAGCTATACCCAGATCTTCGGGGACAAGCTGCTGGGGGTGAGAAATATCGGCATCGGCGGGATCTTCGCCGCGGGCGTCATCTCCATCCTCAAAATGGCTCCGGTGATCAAGCAGGCCCTCCAGCAGATGCTGACCCAGATCTTCAAGAAACGCGGGGACGGCGCGGCCGCCTCCCGGCTGGACAGGGATATCAAGATGGCCTGGGTGGTAGCCATGACCGTGATTCTTTCGGTGGTCATCTTCTTGTATTTCCGCTTCTCCGTCCTGGCCGGCGAGCCGAAGGCTTGGCTCCTCGCCTTCCTGGCCCTCCTCCTGACGCTCGTCATCGTTTTCCTCTTCTCGGCCGTCTCGGCCTGGGCCGTGGCCATGATCTCGGTGACCCCCATCTCGGGCATGACGCTCACGACGCTCATCATCGCCGCGGTCATCATGTCGGCCCTCGGCCTCTCGGGCAAGGCGGGCATGCTGGCCATCCTGCTCATCGGCGGCGTCGTTTGCACGGCCCTCTCCATGTCCGGCTCCCTCGTCACGCAGTTCAAGATCGGCTACTGGTTGGGCTCCACGCCGAGGACGATCCAGTGGAGCAACATCATCGGCTCGGCCTTCGCCAGCTTCACCGTGACCCTCGTCATCATGCTCTTCGCCAGCATCTATGGATACGGAACACCCACGGCGCAGCACCCCCACCCGCTGGCGGCGCCCCAGGCCAGCGCCATGGCAGCGGTGGCCAACGCCTTCCTCGGCGGCCAAGGGGCGCCCTGGATGCTGTACGCCGTGGGCGCCGTCATCGCCGTCATCGTCTCCATGCTGGGGATCTCCGCCCTGGCCTTCGCCCTCGGCATGTACCTGCCCATCGAGCTCAACAGCCCCATTCTCATCGGCGCCATCGTGGCCTGGCTGGTTCAGCACTCCACGAAGAGCGCCGGGCTCTCCAAGGCCCGCAACGACAAGGGCATCCTGCTCGCCTCCGGCCTCATCGCGGGTGGCGCGCTGGCGGGTGTGGCCGACGGCTTTACCAAGATGGCCACGGAGTACATTCATATCGAGCCCATGGCCTTTCACTTCGGAGAGGAAACGCGAAACTGGATCGGGCTGGCCGTCTTCCTTCTCCTGGCGGCATTCCTCTATTGGGATGCCTGCCGGGCCAAGGAAGAGGCGGCCTGAGTTCTGGTTCGCTCCATGAAAAAGGGGGCGCGGGATCCCATTTCCCGCGCCCCCTTCTCCTCTCGGCTCTTCTCCGCCTCACGCGGGGCGCCATCGAAAGCTGCCCCATCCTTCACTCGTTCCGCAGGCTACGCACCCTCCTCCTGCTCTTTGAGCAGCCGCGAGGTTTCGGCCAAAACGTCCCGGGCTTCGAATACGGTAAAGCCTAGACGGTCCTCGGGAGGATCCTCGCGGTTCAGCATAGCCCTCAGCAGGAGTCCGGAGAGGTAGGCGCCCTCCGCCATCCAGCCTCGCTCCATGGCCCGAAGGGCCGCCAACACGCTCTCCCGGTTCTCCGGTCCCGCGTGCGCCACGGCCTGCAAGAGAAGGCGGATGTTCTCGACACCGTAATCGTTTCCGTAGGAGCCCACCGCCGGCCAGAGGCACGCCTCGTACAACACCTCCAGGAGGCGCCGCTCGAAATCAGACGCCGGCTGCAGGTCCCGTGCGCACGACTGGGCGACGCTCTCCACCATGGCCTGGAGAAACGCGGGCCCCATGGGTCCCTGCTCCGGAGGCAACGGCGGCGCCTCGGCGCGGGAAAGGGGGTGGCTGAGGAGCAGGGCGCCGAGCACGTACTTGGGCAGGATCGGATCTCCAGGCCGGAGCGAGGACCAAGCGTTGACAAAACAGGGAAAGGGATTGGGCAGAGTAACGAGGAAACCGTGGAGATCGGAGGGGCAGGCCATGAGCACCCCGCCGGCGGCGCCATCGGTTCGAGCGACCTCGACGCCCATGGCGCACTCGGTCAGATCCCCCTCCTGCCAGAACGGCTCCAATCCGGCGCCGCGCCAGAAGCGGGCCAGCAGGAGGGCGACGTAGACACCGCTCGCCAGGGCGAAGTCGGCCACCTCCCGAGAGGGCGACTCCACGCCGTAGTAAGGTGCGAGCAGGTGATCCAGAACGTAGACGTCGGGAAACTCACCCGTGAGAACCGCCTTCCCCTCTGTCATCCCCTTGACGTGCGGCACGAGCTCCCGGCTGATGGCCACGGCCTTCTCCAATGTCAGCGGCTCACTCATCGGCTTCCCTCCTGGCGCATCGCCCGATCCCCCCGGACCGGCCGCGGTCCATCATACTCCTGCGGAAGGCTGAGGCGGTGCCGTGCTCTCCTTTCCGGTATCAGAGGTGAGCCAAACCACGAGCCGGCGGTCTCACCTTCGCGACGGGCGGGAGGAGGCCGCCGGAGGCCCCCTCCGGAAGCCTGGTTTCACGAGCCTTCCGCCCATACCCGCCCATTGCCTGTCTTGGCATCAGACTTGCTCCCTCGTGAGGGCAAGGAGGTCCGCCATGAACGAACAAAATGGTGCCCATGAGGACCCCAGCCCCGGCGGCGAAAACACCTACGAGGTCATCTGCCAGCACTGCGGCCAGCTCTTCAATGCCTGCCAGAGTGCTTGGTGCGAATGCATCACCGACAACCCGACGCTGGTCTGTCCCTTCTGCCACAACTGCTTCTGCGACACCGACGGCGAATACCGCAAGCGTTTCTGGGAAGCGGCCCCGCCCAGCCTGTGGCAGCGAAGGCTGCGCCGCTCCTTCCGCGGAACAGCCAATCCTCCCCTCAAGGAGGGCAATCCGATCCGCAGGCCGCTCATCGAGGTGGTGGACGACGATCCCAATACGCGGCTCATCGCCTTCCACGTCTTGGAGGCGTTGGGTTACGGCGTTCTGCTGGCGGAGGACGGGGAGCAGGGATTTCAGATGGCGCGCCAGTTCGCGCCGGACTTGATCCTTACGGACCAGATCATGCCGCGTTGCGACGGTAAACATTTTTGCCGCCGAATCAAGGATGATCCAGCCACGCGGCACATCCGGGTGATCGTCATGACCGGCCTTTACAAGAAGGAGAGCCAGCGCATCGCCGTGCTGCGGGATTCAAAGGCCGATGACTTCCTCACCAAGCCGATCTCCTTCGACCGGCTGGGCGAGATCCTGAGCTCGTGGCTGACCCCGGCGGCTTGCGCGCTGTGACGGAGCGGCTGGTGGCCGCCATCCCATGAAACGTGGCTCCGCCGCGGAGGGACGGGAAAGCGCGGGACCGATGACCGGCCTTGCGCTGGAGCTCATCCACGCCCGTGATCTGCCTGCCGTGGCGGAGACGCTGAGCCGCTGGCTTTCCCGCATCCTGCCCGAGGGGGGGCGGGCTATCCTGGTTTCCGCGCCTGACGAGAAGGGAGCGCTCGAGGGCTGGATCCTCGGAGAAGGGGAGGTGGCGGCGGTTTCTGCAAAACCTTCCGGCCGGGAGGCAGGTCCCATTCCAACCGTTTTTCCTTCGGCCGCGGTCTTGGCCGAGCAAAGGGCCGAGGGCGGGTATACGATCTTGCCGCTGGATGAGACGGGGGAACCGTTCCCATGCCTTCTGCTCGCCTTCGGCAACCCCTCCGGTGCCGCGCCATCCGAAGCCTTGCGGGCCGATGCCCTGGCCGCCCTGCTCGCTCTCACGCTGGGACGGATTCGCATCGAATCCGTCCTATCGGTGGGCAAGCGCGACTGGGAGAAGGCCTTCGATGCCTCCTCCGATCTCTTCGTCCTCCATGACGACTGGGGACGGGTCTTCCGGGTGAACATGGCCGTCTCGCTCTTTCTCGGCCTGCCGATCCCGGCGTGCATCGGGAGGAGCTGCGCGGACATCCTCCCCGGACTGTGCCAGGCGCAAGATGTCTCCGGGCTGGAGTGGGTGGACGCAGGGAGCGGCCGCTCCTTCATCGCCTCCACCCAGCACATCAACCTGGGCGGTCAGTCCGCCTGTCTCCACGTTCTGCACGAGGTCACACAAGAGCGAAGGGCCCAGGCTCTCGCCAAGCAGCAGAGGGATCTCGAACTCACGCGGAAGATGCTGCAGGGGCTGGCGCACGAGATCCGAAACCCCTTGTTCGGCATCAGCTCGGTGGCACAGGCGCTGGAGGCCAACCTCTCCTCCGACGCCGCGGCCAAAGCCTACCTCGCTATCATCCTGCGAGAGGTGAAGCGACTCGACCGCCTCGTCCGCAGGTTCATGCAGCTCGCCTTTCCGACCGATCTGGGCCAGTCCGGCACGGTGGAGATGGAGGCCATTCTCCGGCGCGCCATCGAGGTCACGGGAGAGCGCAGGCCCGAGCTGGATACGAAACGAATCCGGCTCCATTGCGAGCCCGGCCTTCCAGCCCTTCAAGGCGATGGAGAGCCTTTGGCGCAGGGCCTGGCCGATCTCTTCGAAAACGCTCTTTTCTTCGGCCCCGCGGGTAGCCCCGTCACGGTTCGAGCCTTCCGGTCCGAGGACAAAACCCTCGTTTCGATCGAAGACAGCGGACCGGGGATCCCCGAGGAGCGCCTCGACCTGATCTTCGAACCCTTCTTCACCACCGTCCCGCATCGCACAGGCCTGGGCTTGAGTCTGGCCCGGTCCGCGGTCCTCCAGTACGGCGGCACCCTTAGCGTGCGCAGCGCACCCCCTTCTCCCGGCGCCACTTTCCTGATAGCCTTGCCCTCAGGAATGGCACGGGGGAAGGAAAAATGAACCTGTTGCTCATTGACGACGAGCCCGCGATCCGGTTCGGTCTGGCCAAGTATTTAGAGGGCGAAGGGTTTCGGATCACCGAGGCGGCTTGCCTCGCGGAGGCCCGCGAGCGGCTGGCCAAGCAGGGCTTCGGAGCCATTCTGCTGGACGTGAAGCTCCCCGACGGAGAGGGCATCGATTTTCTCAAGGAGATCCGTGAGCACGACCCCTCGGTTCCGGTCGTGATCATCACCGGCCACGGCACCATCGCCATGGCCGTCGAGGCCATGCGCCGCGGAGCCGACCATTTCCTAACCAAGCCCGTGGACCTCAAAGAGCTGGAGGTCCTCTTGAACAAGGCCATGCAGATCGGCACCCTGCGGCGGGAGAATCGCGCCCTCAAGGAGCGTCCCCGCATGCTGACCCCCTACCTCGGAGACAGCCCGGCCATGCAGCGCATCGAACCCCTCCTCGCGGCCGCCTGCCGGCACAGGAGCCCCCTGCTCCTACGCGGCGAAACGGGCACCGGCAAGGGGCTCGTGGCGCGTTACATCCACCAGCACTCCGGCGAGCGCGACGAGCCCTTCGTGGAGCTCAACTGCGCGGGGCTGAAGGGGGAGTTCTTGGAGACGGAGCTGTTCGGCCATTCCAAAGGGGCCTTCACGGGCGCGGTAGAGACGAAGGAAGGGCTTCTGGAGAGGGCCCACCGCGGCACCCTGTTCCTGGACGAGATCGGGGACATGGAGTTGACGGTGCAGGCGAAGTTCTTGAAGGTTCTCGAAGAGAAGCGCTTCCGTCCTCTGGGCCGCGTGGAGGAGAGGGTCTCCGACTTCCGCCTCATTTGCGCGACCCACCAGGAGCTGGAAAAACGCATCGAATCGGGCGAGTTTCGGCGAGACCTCTACTACCGCATCAATACCCTCTCCATCACCCTGCCTCCGCTGCGCGAGAGGATCGCAGAGATGCCCCAACTGGTCTCCCACCTCCTCCGCTTCATCGTCCAGGGACGCCCCGTTCCCGAGGTGGGGCAGGAGGTGCTCGGGCTCCTCTGCGCCTACCCATGGCCGGGCAATCTCAGGGAATTGCACAATGTTCTGGAGCGGGCGTGGATCCTCTCGGACGGCAAGAGACTCCGTCCCGAGCACTTCAGCGTGCTGGGCTCTTCTGGGACGGCGCCCGTGGGGTTCGATTCGGCGAACGGGGGCACCGACCTCGACTCCGCCGAGAAGAGGCACATCGAACAGGTTCTCCGGGAGGTCAAAGGCGACGTGAACAGGGCCGCCAGGCTCCTGGGGGTTTCCCGTGCCACGCTCTACCGCAAGATCGCACGGCACGGTCTGGTGTTGGATGATTGCCGGTGACACCCCGGCTTCTCAGGCCCGCGCGCTCCGTCTCACGAGCGCGACCGCGTCTCCGAACCAGCTTCGCCGGGACGGCGCTTCGGTGGAGGCGCCGTGACGCGGGGACGTTGGCACAGGATTTGCTTGAATAGGGGTGGACGCCGAGGGAGGCCGACATGAGCTACAAGATTCTGGTAGTCGATGACGAGAGCGCCACGGCCTTCGGCCTGAAGACTCTCTTGGAAAGGGAGGACGTCGAGGTGCTAACGGCGGTGAACGCCCAGAGCGCCCAAGAGATCCTCGGCACCGGGGAGATCCAAGTGCTGCTCTCGGACATTCGCCTCAAGGGGACGCTGGACGCCGAAGGGTTGGAACTGCTCCGTTTCGTGAGGGACAGGGGGCTGAAGACCCATACCATCCTCATGACCGGATACGGTGACCCGGCGGTCATGCAAAAGGCCTTTGAGCTGGGCGCCGCCTACTACTTCGAAAAGCCCGTCGAACTGACGACGCTCAGCGAGGCCATCCGGGAGCTGGGCGTTCCCAATGGACTGTCGAGGGGGTGAGATGACCACCGAGGACCAGGTCCGCCAGCTTCTCAAGCACGGGTACATCTCCACGGCCTATCAGCCCATCGTCAACCTCCAGAACGGGGGGATCCTGGGGTACGAGGCGCTCATGCGGGGTCCCCAGGGCACTCCGCTCAGCCACCCGGGCTGGATCTTCGGCCCTTCCAGCCGCGTCTCCGACGAGCTCATCCAAGATCTGGACGCGGCCTGCATCGCGGCCTCGCTTCGGTCGGGACACATGCTGGTTCCCGCGGGTGATCTCTTCATCAACGTGCACATCAGCACTCTGCTCCACCTCCGCACGATGCAGCCCCTGTTCGAGAATCTCCTCGACTCCAGCGGCATCCCGCCGGAGGCGGTGGTGATCGAGATATCGGAAAGGACCAAGGCCCCCAATCCGCGCGCCCTCTCCAGAATCCTGCGCACTCTGCGCCGGCGCGGCTTCCGCTTCGCCCTCGACGACTTCGGCCAAGCCTTCTCGGGACTTCAGCACCTCCTGTGGTTCGAACCGGAGTTCATCAAGATCGACCGCGCCTTCATCCTGGGCATCCAGCGTTCCGCGCGAAAGCAGGCTCTCGTGTCGGGTGTGGCGGCCATGGCTCAGAAACTGGGCGGGCAGGTCGTGGCGGAAGGAGTGGAGACCTCCGAAGAGCTCTTGACCCTCATGGCCTTGGATGTCCCCATGGCCCAGGGCTACCACTTCGGCCGTCCTCAGTCCGCTCTCTTCTGGACGGCCGAGGGCAAGGTCAAGGCCATTTTCCGGCCCTGGTTTCAGGCGGCAGGCCCCTCCGGCGGAGACGGCAGCGCCGAGGGGGGCGGCCAAGGCGGCCCTCCGCCCGTCAACTGAGGTTCGGATGAGTGATGATGGTCGGGGATTGTAGATAACCCAAGACAATCGGGACGGGGCGGCTCCCTTGTCTCTTGTCCCTTGTCCCTTGTCTCTTGTCCCTTGTCTCTTGTCCCTTGTCCCTTGTCTCTTGTCCCTTGTCCCCTATCCCCTATGCCCCCAGCCCCTGGCCCTCACCGTTTCTCTTGCTCACCCCTGGAGCAGGGTCTTGGCCATCTCCACGATGCCGGCCTCCATGTCGGGGCCCAGGGTGTTCTTGACGGCGAATAGCTGAAAATAGAGCAGCTCGTTCAGCTCCCGAACCAAGGCGCTCTCGCGCTCCTCGGGCAGGGCCGCGAGGCGGGACATGAGGGGCTCTTCGGCCAGCACCCCCTCCTCCGTCAGACTGAGGCCGGCGAGCAGAGATGAGCCGGCTTCCAGCCCCTTGAAGAAGGCCCCCAGGATCACATCCACCTTTCGTCCCACCTCGATAGAGAGCGCCTGAAAGATCGCCGAGAAGACGCTGTTGTAGCTCTCCAAGCGCCGGACGAGGAGGGCCCGCTCCTTGCTGGAGAGCGCGGCCGAAGCGGCCTCGGGCCTGACCGGCGCCGCCCCGCCCCTTACGACCCGGACCAGGCCCGCCGCGATGAGCGAGGCCACGGCCTTCTTGCCCTCCATCTCTCCTACCTTGGACCGCAGAAGCACCTCCTGCAAGGTCCGGGTTCCGGTAATCTGACTGAGCACCTGCTCCTCTTCGAAGGTGATGCTGGTGGAGGCCGTCACGTCCTCGGGCGTCTCCAGCACGGCCTCAAGGGGCGGGACGCGGTCCTGCACCCTCGCCCATTCGTCCAGCCGGCGGGTGGCCTCCATGACATAGTTGGTCGTGGACATGGGAAGGTTCAGGACGAAGGGTGACTGAACCTCGCCGTTCTGAAAGCCGAAACGCCCCCTGGCCAGTCCGAACACGCGGAAGATGAGGGCCTCCACGCACCGGATCCATTGCTCCCGGAACTCTTCAAGGCCCAGGCCCGAGATCTCCAGCAGGACCTTGAGGGTCTCCCGCTTGTCGTCCAGAAGGTTGGCCCCCTGGATCAGATCCTGTTCGGTGAGGAACTGGCGTTGGAGCAAGTAGGCCGCCAGACCGGACTTGGGGTCATCCCCTGCGGCGAAAACCAGGTTGCCGTTCTGAAAGAAGAAGCCCCAGCGCTGTGCCTCCTCCTGCACCAAAAGCAGGCCGCTCTTCTTGCTGGCCGACAGGAAAAGGAAGACGTCGCTCAGGGCGAGCACGGACAGGTCACCCTCGAATTGGACGCCCGTCCGCTCGGGCTCGGCCTTACGGAAGTGCTCTTCCTGAACCGTGGAAAGGGACTCGAACTGGTGGAAACGATCGAGCAGATGAGGAACTTGTCCCGACTCGATGTCCACGTAAATCGGAGAGAGGACCAGGCAGCCCGACCGCAGATGAACCACCGCCTCCCGCGCCTTGCCGAACACCTCCTCCACGAGCTCTCTCGGGACCACGATGGAGCCATCGCCCTGGATGGGTATCGCCTTGCGCACGGCTTCCTCCGACTGCGCCCATGCTAACCGGCGCCCCAGGCGGTGTCAACGTGAAACCCTGGTGCAATGAAGAGTGAAGTAAGGAGGGAGGGGTAAGGAGACGAGAGCGCACCGGCCGCCGCTGGACAGTCCTTTCATTCATTTACCCCTCCTCTCTCATCTTTCATCTCTCATCTTTCATCCCTCATCCCTCATCCAACACCACCCCGCTTGCGCGCGCACGGCGCCTCCATTAGGATATCGAAAAGGGAGAAGCGGATGCTGAACACCATTGCGGCAAAAGATGAAAGGCTCGTCATAGGACTCATGTCCGGTACCTCCGCGGACGGGATCGATGCGGCGCTGGTCGGCATTCAAGGCCAGGGGGCGGACTCCTCTTTCTCGCTCATGGCCAGCGACACCCTGCGCTTCTCGCCGGGGGTGCGGGGCCGAATCCTCCAGTGTCAGGGCGCGCGCGCCGGGGACGCGGGGGAGATCACCCTGCTGAACGCCTATCTCGGAGAGCTCTTTGCCCACGCCGCCCTGCACATCTGCAAGAAGGGCGGCGTCAACCCTTTGAGCGTGGACCTCATCGGCTCCCACGGGCAGACCCTGTACCACATGCCCGCGTCCGTCCCCATGCCCGGGTTCTCCGTCCGCGGCACGCTGCAGATCGGCGACCCCGCCATCATCGCCGAACGGACGGGCATCACGGTGGTCTCCGATTTCCGCTCCCGAGACATGGCGGCGGGAGGGCAGGGGGCTCCCCTGGTGGCCTACCTGGATTACGCCTTGTACCACCACCACGCGCGAAGCCGGATCGCCCTCAACATCGGCGGCATCGCCAACGTGACGGCCATTCCGGCCGAAGCCAGCCTCTCCCAGGTGACGGCCTTCGACACGGGTCCGGGCAACGCTCTCATGGACGCCGCCGTCAACCACTTCACCCAGGGAGCCCAGGGGGTTGACCGGGACGGGACCATGGCGGCCTCCGGCTCGGTCAATCCGGCGCTGCTGGCACGGCTCCTGGAGCATCCCTTTCTGAAGAAGGCCCCCCCGAAATCGGCGGAGAAGGGCGACTTCGGCCCCGCCTTCCTAAAGGCCGCCTTGCAAGACTTTCCCTCTCTGCAACCCGCGGACGTGCTGGCCACCCTGGCCGCCTTCACGGTGCAGACCATCACCACCGCCATCCTCGAACACTGCCTGCAAGAGGTCCGGTACGAGGAGATCATCGTCTCGGGAGGCGGTGCCGAGAATCCGGTGCTGATGGCCGGACTGAGAAAGGCCCTGCCCAAACTGGCGGTCACCACAGCCGACGATTACTCCATCCCCAACAAGGCCAAGGAGGCCGTGCTCATGGCCTTCCTGGCCAACGAAACGGTGAGGGGGCGCCCGGGCAACGTGCCTTCCGCCACCGGTGCGCTGCGGCCCGTCGTTCTGGGCTCCATCACTCCGGGAACCCTTGCCTGGGACCATGAGCTCTAGGCCACCGAGCCGGTCTGACCCTTTCAAGCTCTGTCACCTGCTTTTCGTTCCTCTCCTGGCCTCCGCGCTGGCGATTCTCCTCTCGGGCTGCGGGAGGGAGCCCAGAAAGGCCGATCTGATCGTGGGCGTGGAGGCGGAGCCCGCCTCGCTGGACCCGCGGATCGGCTCCGACGTGGCGGCGGACCGCGCCTTCCATCTCCTCTATCGGGGGTTGTTCAAAACGGGCGAGGACCTTCGCCCCGTGCCGGACCTGGTGGAATCCTGGAAGCAGTCCGATCCGACGCACTACGTCTTCCACCTCAGGCCCGGAGTGCGGTTTTCGGACGGGCGGGAGGTCACCGCACAGGACGCGCTCGCCACCCTGCAATCGATTCTGGACCCGTCCCTTCCCTCCTTCCGCAAGGGAGACCTGGACTGCATCGCCGCCCTGTCGGCGCCAGGAAGGTACCGGCTGGAGATCACGCTGCGCGAGCCCAGGGCGGCCTTCCTCTCGGCCCTCACGGTGGGCATCCTCCCCGCCGGCGAGGTCTCAGGCACGGCGTCGGTGCACGATCATCCGGGCTCTCTGTCGCCCATCGGCTGCGGCCCCTACCGCCTGACCCGGTGGGAGAGGGGGCAGTGGCTCCTGTTCGAGGCCAACCCCTTCGCCTCGCCTCAGCCGGCCTGTCGCACCGTAGCCTTCAAGGTGATTCCCGACCCCGTGGTCCGCTCTCTCGAACTGCGCCGCGGCAGCGTGGACCTGGTGGTCAACGACCTCCCTCCCGACTCGCTGGCCTACTTCGCGAACCACGGCTACGAGGTCCGAAGGTCCCCCGGCGCGAACTACGCCTACGTTGGCTTCAACTGCGCCCGCCCGCCCCTCGACCGAGCCGAGGTGCGGCGCGCCATCGCCTTCGCCATCGACCGGCGGGCCATCCTCACCTACCTCCTGCACGGCTACGGCCGCCTGGCCACGGGCCTCCTCAGCCCCGAGAACTGGGCCTACTGCGGGAATGTGGAGTCCTATCCCTTCGATCCGGCCCGCGCCCGCCGGTTGCTGGATGCCGCCGGACTGCCTCCCGGCGGCGACGGCGTCCGGTTCAGGCTGGTCTACAAGACCTCCAACAACAAGCTCTCTCGGCAGATCGCCACGGCGCTGGCGCAGGATCTCGGCCGGGTGGGCGTCTCAGTCACGGTCCAGTGGCTGGAGTGGGGCACTTTCTACGGGGACGTGAAGCGGGGGAACTTCGACTGCTTTGGGCTGACCTGGGTGGGAATCACGGATCCCGACGCCTTCCGGCTGCGTTTCGCCTCGTGGGCGCTGCCCCCCGACGGATTCAACCGGGGCCGGTACGCCAACCGCGAGGTGGACGATCTGGTGGAGGAGGGGGCGCGCGAGGTGGCCCCGGCGAGGCGCATGGCGATCTACGCGCGAGTGCAGAAGATCTTGGCCCAAGACCCGCCCTACGTGAGCCTCTGGTGGCCGGACAACGTGGCCGTGGCCAGGCCCGGACTGGAGGGGATCTCTTTGCCGCCGGACGGCGATTTCGGCTTCCTTTCCGGCGTCCGGTGGAGGAAGGGGCCTCTTTCATGGTTTGTTCGCCGGCCCCATGGCCGGCCTCCAGGTCTAATGGTGGCCTCCCGAGCCGCCCCGCCAGTTTCCCGGCCCGGAGAGGGAACCTCTCCTCCCAGATGCACGACGGCCGCCCCTGCGGACGGCCGTCGCTTGGTCATTTCAGACGTGGATGAACCCGGAAATTCAGCCCTTGGCCTTCAGCTCCTCCACCGCCTTGGTCATGAGCGGCACTACCTCGAAGAGGTCCCCCACGATGCCGTAGGTGGCCACCTTGAAGATGGGCGCTTCGGGATCCTTGTTGACCGCCACGATGACCTTGGAGCTGGACATGCCGGCCAGGTGCTGAATGGCGCCGGAAATGCCGCAGGCGATATAGAGACCGGGGGAGACCACCTTTCCCGTCTGGCCCACCTGGTGTTCGTGGCCGATCCACCCGGAGTCCACGGCCGCGCGAGAGGCGCCCACCGCTCCGCCGAGCGCCTTGGCGAGCGCCTCAAGAATGGAAAAGTTTTCCGGGCCCTTCATGCCGCGGCCGCCGGAGACGATGATGTTGGCTTCGGCCACGTCCAGGAGCCCGCCCTGCGCGGTGAGAATCTGCTGGACCACCGCCTTGATGTCGCCGGGTGTCACGCCGTGATCCAAAGGAACTGCCGTACCCGCCTTAGCCTTGTTCCCTACGGGGAAGACGTTGGGTCTCAAGGTCACGGCGAAGGGCTTGCCCGGTACGGGCGCCAGCGTGGCAAAGGCTTTCCCGGCATAGATCGGGCGCCGGAAGAGGGGGCTCCCCCCTTCGACGGAGTAGGCCGTCACGTCAGAAAGGAGGCCTATCCCCAGGCGAGCGGTCACCTTAGGGGCCAGGTCTTTTCCCATGGCCGTGGCCGAGAAGAGGATGCCGTCGGCCCCGTAGGCCTGCGCCGCCTTGCCCACAGCCAAACCGAAGGCGTCGTTGCTGTAGGCCGCGAAGAGGGCGTCGTCTCCCACGAAAACCTTGTCGGCGCCCACCTTGCCCAACTCTGCCGCCAGCCCCGAGATCCCCTGGCCCAACACCACAGCGGCGGCTTCGCCGCCCGTGGCGTCCGCCAGCTCGCGACCGACAGACATGGCTTCCAGGGAGGCCTTCTTCAGTTTTCCGTCGCGCTGTTCCGCAAAGACTAGGATCTTCATGACATCCTCCCTCCCTAGAGCGCCTTGGCTTCTTCGTGAAGGAGGCGCACCAGCTCCTTCACCTGGTCGGGGATCTCACCCGCGAGGATTTTCCCTTCCGGTCTGGGCGGAGGAAGCTCCAGCTTCTTGAGCTGGAATCCCGCACCCGCGGCGCCCACGACGGAAGCATCCAGGCCGAGGTCCGCCAGACCCCACTTGAGGACCTCCTTCTTTTTGGCGGCCATGATGCCCTTCAAAGAAGGGTAGCGCGGTTCGTTGAGCCCCTTCTGGCAGGTGATGAGCACGGGCAGGCTCGCCTTCACGACCTCCGTTCCGCCCTCGATCTCTCGCTTGCAGAGAGCCGACTGCCCCTCGAACTCCAGGCCGGTCACGACGGTCACGCAGGGGATGCCCAGGAGCTGGGCCATCAGGGTGCCTACCTGCTGGTTGTCGTCGCCCACGGCGTGCTTTCCGCAGAGGATGAGGTCAAAGGGGATCTTCTTGGCCGCGGCCGCCAACACCCGCGCTATGCCGAGGGCGTCTCCGCCCTGGAATGCCGCGTCGGTGAGCAGCACCGCCTTATCGGCGCCCATGGCGAGGGCCTGTCGAAGGGTCTTGGTGGCTTCCTCGTCACCCACAGTGACGGCGGTCACCTCGCCGCCGAGCTTCTCCTTGAGCTGGATGGCCTCCTCCACGGCAAACTCATCATAGGGATTGATCACCCAGTTGGCCTCAGCCAGGTCGAGGCTCATGCCGTCCGGCTTCACCTTGACCCGCGTCTCCGTGTCGGGGACGTGCTTCACACAGACCAGAACGTTCATTGGACCCTCCTTCTTCAAACGCCGCACAGGCAACCGAGGCACGCATGCTAGTGAATACTCGCTTGCATCCCCACTTAGGCATTATACCATACAGGTTCAACCCGCTCGTCACCCGCTCCGCCATCACTTCAGCGCGGTGAATTATGCGCCGGCGGTGTACCGCGACAGCAGAAGGGAGGCGTTGGTGCCACCGAAGCCGAAGGAGTTGGACAGCGCGTGGAGGATCTCCATGGGCCGCGCGGCGTTGGGCGCGTAATCCAAGTCGCACTCCGGATCCGGCTCCTCGAGGTTGATGGTGGGCGGGGCCACCTGATCGCGGATGGCCAGAATCGTCAGCACCGCTTCGAGTCCACCCGCCGCGCCCAGGAGGTGCCCCGTCATGCTCTTGGTGGAGGAGACACACAGGCGGCGGGCATGGTCCCCGAAGGCCCGCTTGATGGCGAGCGTCTCCACCTTGTCGCCCATGGGGGTCGCAGTCCCGTGAGCGTTGATGTACTGAATGTCCGAGGGACTGAGCCCGGCGTCACGGACGGCGTTGAGCATGACCCGCATGGGGCCGTCGCCGTCCTCCGAGGGGGCGCTGATGTGGTAGGCGTCCCCCGAGAGGCCGTACCCCGAGACCTCGGCTAGGATCTCCGCTCCGCGGGCCTGGGCGTGCTCGATCGCCTCCAGGATGAGCACACCCGCCCCCTCCCCCATGACGAAGCCGTCCCTGCCCTGGTCGTAAGGTCTCGATGCCCTCGCCGGCTCGTCGTTCCTCGTGGATAGAGCCCGCATGGCCGCGAACCCGGCCACGGCCAGCGGACTAACGGCGGCCTCGGCCCCGCCGCAGATCATGGCGTCGGCCTCGCCCCGCTGGATGTAGCGGGCCGCCTCGCCGATGGCGTGGGAGGCTGTGGAGCACGCCGACACGGTGGCGATGTTGGGCCCCTTGGCCCCGTACCGGATGGAGATCTGGCCGCTGGCCATGTTGATGATCATGCCGGGGATGAAGAAGGGGCTGATGCGCCCCGGGCCCCGCTCCAGGAGGATCTTGTGCTGCTCCTCGAGCAGGGCGAGCCCGCCGATCCCGCTCCCCACCGCAACGCCCACCCGCTCCGCATTCTCCGGCTTGATAACCAGGCCGCTCCGCTCCATGGCCTCGGCCGCCGCCGCACAGGCGAACTGGATGAAGCGGTCCATCTTCCGGGCGTCCTTCTTGTCCATGTAGTTCAAGGGGTCGAAGCCCTTGGCCTCGCCCGCGATGCGGACCGGATAGGAGGAGGCGTCGAAGAGGGTGATGGGACCGATGCCGCTTTCGCCCCGCAGACTTCGATGCCACGTCTCCTCCGCGGTGAGCCCGAGCGGAGACACCACACCCACCCCAGTGACGACGACGCGGCGCTTCACCGGATCACCTGCCTACTTGTCGACGTGGGCCTTGATATAGTCGATGGCGGCCTGGACCGTTTGGATCTTCTCGGCTTCTTCGTCGGAGATCTCGATGCCGAACTCCTCCTCCAGGGCCATGATGAGTTCCACCGTATCCAGGGAGTCCGCCCCAAGGTCATTGATAAAAGAGGCCTCCGGCTTCACTTCGGACTCGTCCACGCTCAGCTGGTCGGCGATAATGCTGATGACCTTCTCTTCAACGTTCATGCGATTGCTCCTCCACAAGCATGAGGCATGGATGATACCCAAGATCGGAAGGAAATGCAAGAGGATGGCCCACTTGCGCCGAAATGACCGCGGGAGGAAAATGGGGATCTCGCGCGTTGCGAGCTCCCTAGGGGGGCGCTGTGGGCCAGCGGATCGCCGTGGTGGAGGACGAACCGGACATCCTGGAAACCCTCTGTTACGCCCTGGGCAGGGAGGGCTATGAATGCGCTGGCTTCCCCGATGGGGCTACGGCGTTGATCGCCTTCAGGGACAGGGTTCCAGACCTCGTGATTATCGACTGGATGCTCCCCGGCATGTCCGGCATCGACCTCTGCCGCATCCTCCGCGGCGACCAGCGCTTCGCCCGGGCGGGACTGTTGATCCTGACGGCCAGAGGGACCGAAATGGACGTGGTGACGGGGCTGAACGCCGGCGCCGATGATTATGTGATCAAGCCCTTCCGCCACCGGGAGCTCCTGGCCAGGGTCAAGGCCATCCTCCGGCGGTACGCCGCCGCGGACCAGGCGCAAGGCATCAAGAGGGCCGGCGAGGTCTGGATCGATACCACGAGCTACCGCGCCGGATCGGGCGACGCTGTCTTCGACTTCACTCCCACCGAGTTCAAGATCCTGGAGCTCCTTCTTCGCCATCCAGGGCGCGTCTACACCCGGGGCCAGATCCTCAACAACCTATGGCCCGAGGACAAGGCCGTGGAAGACCGGGCGGTGGACGTCCACATCGCCCGCCTGCGGGAGAAGATGGGCCGCCACGGGCCGATGGTGGAGACCGTCCGCGGCGTGGGCTACCGGTTGAAGAGCGGCTGATGCGGACCTACCGGCGGTTTTTACTCCTCTTCGCCGTGGCCGCGCTGTTTCTGCTATGGCCCGGAGGGCTGGATGGCTGGGCGGCCTTTTGGGTACGGCTGCTGGTTCTCGTGACCGCCGCGCTGGTGGCGCTAAACTGGACGGCGGCGCCGTGGGGCGAACTCCAGAGTGCCTGCGAAAGGCTCTCCCGGGGTGACTTCTCGGCACGGCTGGACGATGTCACGCCCGGTGCGCTGGCCGCTCCCGCGCACGCCTTCAACCGGATGGCCGAAGAACTCGCCCATTCCCTTGGCCTCTCCAAAGAGCGGGAAGAGAGACTCGTGGCCGTGCTGGCCGCCAGCGACCGCGGCATCCTCGTGGTTCGAAGCGACGGGGCCGTTCTCCTCACCAGCGAGGTCACCCAGCAGCTCTTTCCCCGGTTCCAGCGGGAGGTGGGCCTCCCCAGTTTGGGTCTGCCCGGGCTGACCCAACTGGCGGAAGACTCCCTCTCCTCCGGTGAGAGCCGGGCGGCTCTGATTGAGGAGGGCGAGAGGGGAGAGCAACGGACCTTTTCGGCGCGCATCACACCCTTAAACAGCGACGAGGCGGTGATCTACCTCCGCGACGTCACGGATGAATCCAGGCTGGCGAGGGTGAAGGCGGACCTCGTGGCCAACGTTTCGCACGAACTCAGGACTCCCTTGACGGTGCTCTCCTCGCTAACGGAGACCCTTTCGGATCCTGAACTCTCCCCCGATCGCCGCGCCCACTTCCTCGAGCGCCTCCAGTTCCAGATCGGGCGGATGCAGAACCTCGTCGACGATCTGTTGACCCTGTCGCGCCTGGAATCGGAGAAGGAGGAACGGCGGACGGAAGAGATCGCCGTGGCGCCCTTCTGCCGGGACCTCACCTCCGGGCTGCTCCCCTTCGCCGAGCAGACGGGCATCACGATTCGCGCGCGGTGCCCCGAAGAGTTGGTGATCCGGGCCGAACGCAACCTGCTCGAAGCCGCCGTGGGGAACCTGCTCGACAACGCCATCCGGTATAACCGGCCGAACGGAACCGTGACCCTCTCCGTGACGGCCGATGGCGAATGGGTTCGGTTCTCCGTGCAGGACACGGGCGAGGGTATTCCGAGGGCCCACCTCGCCAGGATATTCGAGCGCTTCTACCGGGTCGACACCCACCGCTCCCGGGAGAAGGGGGGTACCGGCCTTGGGCTCGCCATCGTCAAGCACGCGGCGGGCCGCCTTGGCGCCGAGGTACGCGTGGAGAGCACCGTGGGGACAGGAAGTACGTTCACCCTGACCCTTCCGGCCAAGGTTCCCCCCCCGGAGGGGCGCGAGCCACAGCACGAGGCCGCGCCGGAACACATGAGTAACGTGCCTTCGCCGCCAGAGGTCCCCTCCCCATGAGCGGGCCGGCCGCCCGATTCAGGTCCGCCCTCCGGGGAGCCTGGGGGGAACACGGCGCGTGGGCCGTACTCCTGGTCTCCTTCGGCGCCGGCATCATCCTGGCATGGCCCGCCGGTCTTGACCACTGGCTTCTCCTCCCCTCCCTGTCGCTTCTTACGGCCGCCAAAGGGATGACCCAGCGCGCCCGCCGCACCGGCCGAGGATGGCTGGGGCCTTCGGCGACGGGCATCCTGGCAGCCCTCTTCGCGCTGCCGGCGGTGGCGCGCGCCCCCGTGCCTTACGCGGTGCTTGCCCTTCTCGCGGCGCCCTTTCTCGCTACCTACTTCAGCCGCGCCGACTCCCCGGCTTGGACACGCTCTCTTCCCGTCGAGCTCTACGGTACGGCGCTGCTGGCCTCCTCTGCCGGCCTCGGCCTTCTCGGGCCGGGGCGGCCGGGGGCCGAGGCGGCGTTGCTGGCCTGGCTGCTCGTGGGATCGCTCTTTCTTCCGGGCATCCTTCGCGCGAGGTTGCCGAAGCGTCCCCGCCCCCTCCTGCGGGCCTCCACGGTGGGGCTCGCCGCGGGCGGCGTGGCTGTGGTCCTGCTCTTTGTGACCGAGGGCCTGATCGCGCCGTGGGGAGGCGTGGCCGCCGTTTCCTTCCTGGAGGATGCCTTCGGCGCCCTCCGCATTCCCCGGTGGACCACTAAGCGGTTGGGCGTTACCCTTACCGTGAAGAGTTCGGCGGCCGCGCTCCTGCTGGCTCTGGCTTGGAGGCTGCGGTCCTGACGGTTTATCGCCGAAACGGGAGGCAAGATGGAAGGCAGTGCCGGAACCGGACAAGAGGAACCCGCCACCTGCATGTTCTGCGGCAGCGGCGAGGAGCGGATCCCGCTCCTGTCCCTTCGTTACCAAGGCGGCCAGGCCTTCATCTGCCCGAGGTGCCTGCCCCGCCTGATCCACCCGGAAAGGGCCGGAGGCGCGTCTCCCCACGGGCAGGCGGGATGAGGCCGTGGGACCGACGGCCCTTTCCGTCTCCTCCCCTCGCCTCTACAATGCATCATAATAGATCATGGAGGCAGCCATGGATGAAAAGATTCGCACGCTGCTGCACGAGGCGCGGGACATCGCCGTCGTCGGAATCTCAGACAAGCCGGACAGGCCGAGCAACGACGTAGCGGCCTATCTGCAGTCGGCCGGCTACAGGGTGATCCCCATCAACCCGCTCCTGAGCGAGGTCCTGGGGGAGCGGTGCTACCCGAGCCTGGCCGCCTACGGAAGGCCCGTGGACGTCGTGGACATCTTCCGCAAACCCGAGGCCGTGCCGCCCGTGGTAGAGGAGGCTCTCTCCGTGGGCACCCGAGCGGTCTGGATGCAGGAGGGGATCCGCCACGCGGAGTCCGCCGCGAAAGCGCGGTCGGCGGGTGTCTTCGTCGTTGAGGACCTCTGCATCAAGAAGATCCTGATGGCCCTGGGAGGCCGGCCGTGAAGCGGCTCGCGCTGGTGGCGGCGGCCCTGCTGGCCACCCTCGCCTTGGCCGCCTCCGGGCAGGTGCACCACCTCAAGGGACAGGGCAGTCAAGGATGGATCCGGTACTGGGGCAACGGAACGGTGCGCCTCTCCGGCCGCGGCACGCTCACCCTTAAAAACCTCTCCAACCTGCGAGTGGAGATGAAAGGGGAATGGAAGAGGGAAGAGAAAACCGCCGACGGCGCCGTGTACGTCGGTTTCTCGGGGAGCGTGACGGCCGTGGGATTAGGCGCCCATGTGGAAATCCGGGGATGGGACCTGGCCATCGAGGCCAAGGGCCAGGGTAAGGCCTGGTTTCAGGGCATGGGAACGGTGAGCCTCGACGGGGGGCCCGAGCAGCCCTGGCCCGTGGAACAGACGGCTCACGCCTGGCTCAAGCTGCGCTTTCAGCACTGAGTCAGCGACGAGGGGGGATGGAATGAGCACCGAGATGCGGCCGGTGATGGGCGAACTCCTCTTGAAGGAGGGGCTCCTGACTCCGGAGCAGCTCCAGGAGGCCCTAGCAGCGCAACGGCGCCAGGGCGGGCGATTGGGGTATCACCTCATCCGCCTCGGCTTCCTAAACGTCCAGCGCCTCAGCCAGTTTCTGCGGGACTCCATGGGCCTCATTCCCTACGATTTGGCCCAGTGGATCAAAGACCCGTCCGTCACCGAGGCCATCCCGAGCAACCTCGCCCAGTTCTACCAGGTCGTCCCCGTAGAGCGGAACGGCAACACGCTCACCGTGGCCCTCGCGGACCTCGACAACCCCAGCATCGTACCCGCCTTGGAGGAGCTGACCGGCCTCACCGTGGACCCCGTGGTCTGTCCCCGGGAGGTCGTGGTCCGAGCCCTCGAACAGTTCTACGGCGTGGCCAAGGACCCCGGAGTGGAGCGGAGCTTTTCGGGCGACCACCTGTTCGTGCTCTCCTCCTCGGCCAGGCGGATCCGGCCGCTCCACTGGTCCACTCTCAAACCTGATTCCTCGGCCAACGATTGGCTGAGAACCATCCTCGCGGAGGCCATCCGCAGCGGTTGCAGGGCCGTCTCCATCAGGCCCGGCGAGACCACCCTCAGGGTGGCCTTCAAGCATGGCGAACGCTGGGAGGACCGCTTCGGCATTTCTCCCAGGAAGAGCCAGGAGCTGGATGCCCTCTTGACCGAATTGGCCCGATTGAAAGACCGCAGCCGCGGCTCCAGGCTTGAAGGGAGGGTCCGCCTGCAGGTGGATTCGCGATTCCTCAGCCTCTACGTCCGGGCGCTGACCTCCCTCCAAGGTACGCGCTACACCCTGATGCTGTACGACGAGCGGGTCTTTCTCCAGGACTGGGAGCGCTACGCCTCTCAGCTCCTTCCAGGTGAACGCGAGAGCCTCGCGAAGGCGCTCGGCGGCGGTTCGGGGTTGCTGCTTCTGGTGGGATCGCCGGGCCACGGCATGAGCCAGGTCTACTACGCGCTGCTGAGCTGGCTGGCCCGGAGCCGCCAACCGGCCATCGCCCTGGAGGAGTACGCATTGCTGGCCATGGCGGAGGTCTCGCAGATGGAGGTCTCGCGCCAGGAGGGCGCCACGTGGCCGGAGCTGATCGCCCTCTCCCTGAAACAGTCCCCCGCCCTCTTTGCCTGCTACCCCATCAAGGAGCGCAGCTCCATGGAGCTGGCCTTCCTGGCGGCCTCCCGGACCTGCGTACTGGGAGTCCTCCACCAACCCGACGCCCTGTCGGCCATTCGCTGGTTCATGAGGAACCAGTTCCGTTCCCCGCTCAGGGCCGGCGTGCTCAAGGGCATTCTCACCGTGGCCAGCCTTCCCGAACTCTGCCCCAATTGCCGGCTTCCCATGGAGGTTCCCGGCCGCACCGGGGAGCACTACGCCCTCTTCACGCGCCAGGGGTGCGAGCGCTGCCTTGCCTGGGAGCAGCTGCCCACGCAGGAGATCCTCGAGTGGCTGCCCCTTGGCAGCCGGCACTCGGACCTCTTTCAGGAGGAGCCCGACGCGGCCCTCCTTCAGCGAAGCCTCCTCGGAGCTGGTGGCGTACCCCTGGGGCAGAGGGTGCTGAAAAAAGCCAAGGATGGCGTCCTCGATGGCCACGAAGCGAGGGACTTTCTCCCTTGACACCCTCCCGATTCCATTCTATAGTTCCCCGAAAGCGCGGGAGGATTTGGTATGACTAAAACCGAGTTGATTCGGAAACTGTCGGATGTCACTGGGTTGCCCCAGAAAGATGTCCGGAGCGTCCTGGAGGCTCTGACGGACGCCAAACCGGGAAAGGGTATTATCACGACCAGTTTAAAACAGGGGGGGAAGGTCATCATTTCTGGATTCGGCACATTCTACGTCCGCGAGCGCAAGTCCCGCCAGGCCCGGAATCCCAAGACCGGCGGAAAGGTGAAGGTACCCAAGCGCTTCTACCCGGCCTTCAAACCGGCCAAGACGCTGAAGGACGCCCTGAAGAACTAACCCCCTCTCCTCCTGCCGAGCGGGCATGGCGGGACCCTGCGGTCCCGTCTGCCCGCTTGCTCTTTCCGACCGCCCCACGGCCCCATGGCTCAGGGGGGCGGGAGCCATTTTTGCGTTTCGACGATGCACAAGCCTCCCGGTCGAAGCCGTTGGGGCCTGTCGGTCACCGGCCGTCTCGCCGCTCCTGCGAAAGAGGCGGGCTGCCTGTGTGCTCTCCCCCACCGGCTCCGGGCAAACCTTGCATGACAGCGCTTTGCGATGGGGCATTTCGCTCTGCTATACTCGCTTCTACTCGTGGAGGCGGCCGTGACCATCCTGGAGAGTGCGATCACCAAAGAGGTTCAATCGAGCCTGGAATACAGGCGCAATCGGGATAACCTCAAAAGCCTCGTGCAGCAGACCGCCGAGCTATCGGAGATCCTGCGCCAGGGCGGAGGCCCCAAGTCCATCGAGATTCAGCACGGCAAGGGGCGGCTCACGGCGCGCGAGCGCATCGCCGCCATCCTGGACCCGGAAATTCCCTTCCACGAACTGGGGCTTTTCGCCGCCTACGGCATGTACGAAGAGTGGGGCGGTGCCCCCGCGGCCGGTGTGATCACCGGCACGGGCGCCATTCACGGCCGTCTCTTCATGATCATCGCCAACGACGCCACGGTGAAAGCGGGCGCCTTCTTCCCGATGACCGCGAAGAAGGTGATCCGGGCGCAAACCATCGCCCTCGAAAACCGGTTACCGGTTCTCTACCTGGTGGACTCGGCCGGTGTCTTTCTGCCGCTGCAGGACGACGTGTTCCCCGACCAGGACGACTTCGGCCGCGTCTTCTACCTGAACGCCCGCCTCTCGGCCCGGGGCATTCCGCAGATCGCGGCCATCATGGGGCCCTGCGTGGCCGGCGGCGCCTACCTGCCGGTGATGTGCGACACCCTTCTCATGACCGATGGCTCGGGCCTCTATCTGGCCGGTCCGGCGCTGGTGAAGGCCGCCATCGGCCAAACCGTTTCGTCGGAGGAGCTGGGCGGCGCCGGCGTGCACGCTGCCGTTTCGGGCACCGTGGATTTTCACGAGAAGAACGATGAAGATTGCATCCAGCGCATCCGCGAGGTGGCCTCCCGCCTGGGCCGGCCGGACCGGCCGGTTTTCTCCTGGGAATCTCCTTCCCCTCCGCTCTACGACCCGCAGGAGCTCTACGGCCTCTACCCGGACAACCCGCTCGGTCAGTATGACATCCGGGAGGTCCTGGCCCGGGTGGTGGATGGGAGCGACTTCACGGAGTACAGGCCGGAGTATGGGAGGACTCTCGTCTGCGGCTACGCCCGCATCGGCGGCTGGGCCGTGGGCATCGTGGCGAACCAGAAGATCCACATCCGAGAGAAAGGCCGTCCTCTCGAAATCGGAGGCGTCATCTACGTGGAGAGCGCCAACAAGGCGGCCCGCTTCATCATGGACTGCCACCAGCAGCGCATCCCGCTGATCTTCCTCCACGACGTCAACGGATTCATGGTGGGAAGGGATTCGGAGCACGCGGGCATCATCCGCGCCGGCGCCAAGATGGTGAACGCCGTTTCCAACGTCGGCGTCCCCAAGATCTCCGTCATCCTCGGAGGGTCCTTCGGCGCGGGACATTACGCCATGTGCGGGAAGGCCTACGCCCCCCGGTTCCTCTTCGCGTGGCCCACGGCCAAGTACTCGGTGATGGGCGCTGACCAGGCCGCCAACACCCTTCTGGACATCCGGCTCTCCCAACTCAAGAAGCAGGGCAAGAGCATCACGCCCGAAGAGAAAAAGGCCGCGCTCGATGAGATCAAGGGCCGCTACACCGCCGCCCTCGATCCCAAGTACGGCGCCGCGCGCCTCTGGATCGACGCGATCATCGATCCCGCGGCCACGCGGGACTACCTGATCAGGACCCTGGACGTGGCCGCGTACAACACCGAGATTCCACCTCTCTCGGTGGGCGTGTACCAGACGTGAGGAACCAGCGATGAAAGAACCCACGGTGCTCGAGGCCACCCGCGGCACGGTACGGATCCTCACCCTCAACAGGCCGGAAGCGAGAAACGCTCTGAACGGCGAGCTCGTGGAGGCCCTGACCGGAGCCGCGGAGAGGGCCGCCGGGGAGGCGGGGATCCGCACGCTGGTTCTCACGGGCTCCGGCCGAAGCTTCTGCGCCGGCGCCGATCTCAGGGGCCTCCAGTCCCTTCAGGAGGCTACGCTCGAGAGCAACACCGAGGACGGCCTTAGGTTGCTGAGGCTCTACCGCTCCTTGGCCACCTGTCCCAAACCCGTCATCGCGGCGGTGAACGGCCCGGCGCTGGCGGGGGGATGCGGGCTCGCCACCCTCTGCGACGTGATCTTGGCCGAACCCGAGGCCTCCTTCGGCTACCCCGAAGTGCGCATCGGTTTCGTGGCCGCCATGGTTTTGGTGATCCTGGCGAGGCAGATCGGGGATCGAGCGGCCCGAGAGCTGCTCATCACGGGCACTGCGGTCACCGCTGAACGGGCGCGCGAGCTGGGGCTGGTGAACCGCATCGTCCCGCGCGAACGGCTCCTGGAGGAGGCACTCTCGCTCGCCGAGGCCACGGCAGCCGGCTCCCCCGACTCGCTGGCCTACACGAAAGAGCTCCTTTGGCACACCTCCGGTCTCTCCACGTCGGCCGCTCTGGAACTCGCCCTCCGAGTCAACCTTCTCGCCCGAACGGGACCGGACATGCGCGAGGGCCTTGCGGCGTTCTTCGAGAAGAGGAGGCCAAACTGGAAACCCAGCTGAAGGAAAAGCGCTTCGTTTCGCGCCACCAGCGGTTCCTCCAGTGGGTGGACCAGGTGGCCGAACCCATGCTGGACGACTGGGTGACGGGCATCCAGCGCGAGATCCCCGCCTACGTGGGAATGGAGGCAATGGGGATTCACGCCCAGGTGAGCCGCCACCTCGCTGCCTTGCGGCACTACTGGGACCACGGCACCCAGAACCTCATGTTCGACTTTTACAGCGAGCTCGCCCGCCGCAGGCTCTCGGAACAGATCCGGCTGACCGACGTCTCCCGCGCCGTAGCCGTGGGAGAGCGCCTCCTGCTCGAACGCCTGGCCGCCTCCCGCCTGCCCGGCAAGGAGACCTTCCGGGAACTGGTCGTGGACACCTTCCGCGAAGGCTCCTACATCCTGCTGGAGTGCTATCAAACCGCCGTGGAGGAGAGGGCCGCCTCGGCGCAGGCCAAGATCGCGGCCACCGAAGCGGATGCAGCCAGGACCTGGGAGGAGTACGGCCTGCTGAATCAGATCCTCTCCGGCATCGACGTGGGCATCGTACTCCTGGACGCGCAGCTCAAGGTCGTCTGGCTGAACGCCACCATGCCCAAGGAGCTCCTGCGCGTCCGCCCGGAGCTGGCCGTGGGCCGGCCCTGCCAGGAGGTTCTCGCGCACGAGGCGGCGGAGTGCTCGCGCTGTTCGGTATGCTACGTGCTGCAGGACGCCAAACCCATGCGCCAGCTTGTCCGCACCCAAGCGGGTGAGCGCAAACGGGACTTCCTCAAGATCACGAGACCCATCTCGGGCGGACAGCTGACGGGCAGGCACGCCATTGAGATCTACCTGGACATCACTGCCCAGCAAGACACCCTGCGGGCCCTTGCGCGGACGCAGGAGCTCGTGAAGAACATCTTCAACTCCTCCGTCAACGGCATCATCTCCACCGATTTGAAGGGCAGGATCACCCTCTTCAATCGGACGGCCGAGCGCATCTTCGGCTTCACCGAAGGGGAGGTCCTGCGCAAGCCGGTGGCGGACTTCTACCAGCGCGGGAAGGCGGAAGCCGGCCGCGTCATGAGGATGCTGCTGAAACGCGAGGTCTGGCCCGACGTGGAGACGGCCTTCAAGGCCAAGTCGGGCGAGTTCGTCCCCATCCGCGTGACCTTCTCGCTTTTGAAGGACGAACAGGGCAAGCTCATCGGGACCATGGGCTTCTGCAACGACCTCCGCGTGGAGGAGGCCCTGAAGAAGGAGGTGGCCAGCCGCGACCAGTACCTCCTCTCTATCCTCCAGTCCTCCATGGACGGCTTGATCACGCTGGACGCCAGGGAGCGGATCGCCTCATGGAACCGCGGGGCGAGCGCCATTTTCGGGGTGGAGGCCAAGGACGCGTTGGGCCACCCCATCGAGGAGTTTCTCCCCGCCGACTCTATCCAGGAGATGCCGAGCGGCCAGGAACCGGCCGGCACGAGGCGGTTCGAGGCCCGTATTCCGCAGGCCTGCGACTGTTACACGGACCTGCTCGTGACCCGCACGGAGATCCAGGATCCCATCGCGGGCGAACCGGGCGCGTCGCTGGTCCTGAAGGAGGTCACCGAGCTCAAACGGCTCCAGCGTGAGCTCTCTCAGGCCGAGCACCTGGCGGAGATCGGCCGCCTTGCCGCGAGCGTTGCGCACGAAATCAAAAACCCCATCGCCGGGCTCAAGGGCGCCATGGAGATGATGCGGGGGGTGCACGTACCCGGGGACCCCCGCTTCGCCCTCTTCCAGGAGGCCTTCCAACAGCTGAAGCGGTTGGACAGCCTCGTGAAGGACCTGTTGGCCTTCGCCAAACCCGTCATCCTTCGACGGGAATCCCTGCCGCTCGCGCTGGTGGTGGAGTCGTCCCTCCCCTTCGTCCAGGAGAGCGCCGCCGACGCCGGAGTGGCGTTGTCGCAATTTATCCCCGGCGACCTCCCAAACGCTCTCGCCGATCCTCAGCAGATCCAGCAGGTGCTGGTCAACCTGATTCTCAACGCCATCCAGGCGGTGCCGGCACCGGGCGGATCGGTCCGCGTGTCGGCACGACAGTGCGGCGGAGAGCTCGCCCTGGAAGTGACCGATACCGGCACAGGGATCCCGCCACAAACGCTGAAGCAGATCTTCCGGCCCTTCTTCACGACGAAGCACATCGGAACGGGCCTGGGGCTGTCCATCGTCCAGCGCATCATCAACGCCCACGGGGGCCGCATCGAGGTGGCCTCCCGAGTTGGAAAGGGAACCACCTTCACCGTCTATTTGCCCGCTGACGCACGGAGTGCCTGATGGCGAAAGAAAGAATCCTGCTCGTCGAGGACGAGAAGCTCATCCGCTGGTCCCTTGCCAACCGTCTCACCAAGGAGGGATACGTGGTGGCCGAGGTGGACCGCGGCAGCGACGCGCTCAAGGCCCTGGAGGAACAGGAGATCGATCTGATCCTGCTGGACTACCGCCTGCCGGACATGGACGGCCTCCAGCTCCTCAAGATCGTAGGGCCCAAGTTCAGGGACCTGCCGGTGATCATGATGACGGCCTACTCCACCGTCGAGAGCGCCATCGAGGCCATGAAGCTGGGGGCCTTCGACTACCTCAACAAGCCCTTCGAGATCGAGGAGCTCTTGGTAACGATCCAGAAGGCCCTGGAAACCACCTCCCTGAAGCGCGAGTTGGGGCGCTACCGGCGGGCTCAGGAGGAGCGCTTCGGCATGGGCAACCTGGTGGGCCGCAATGCCCGGATCGTGGAGGTCTTCGAGCTGGTCAAGAAGATCGCCGCCTCCTCGGCGACGACGGTGCTCCTCCAGGGCGAGAGCGGAACGGGCAAGGACCTGCTCGCCAACACCATCCACTACGCCAGCGACAGGGCCAAGAAGCCCTTCATGAACCTCACCTGCTCCGCGCTTCCCGAGGCGCTGCTGGAGAGCGAGCTCTTCGGCCACGAGCGAGGGGCCTTCGAGGAGGCCAAGGCGGCCAAAAAGGGGCTCTTCGAGCTGGCGGACGGGGGTACGGTCTTTCTGGACGAGATCGGGGAGATCGGCCCCAACCTTCAGTCCAAGGTCCTGCGGTTTCTCGAGGACCGCACCTTCAAGCGGGTAGGGGGAACGGTGGACATCCGCGTGGACGTCCGCATCGTGGCGGCGACCAACGCCAACCTGGACCAGGCCGTCTCGGAAGGCCGTTTCCGCAAGGATCTTTACTACCGCCTCAAGGTGATCCCCATCGTGCTGCCGCCGCTCAGGGAGCGGCCCGAAGACGTCCCCCTGCTGGTGAAGCACTTCATCGACCACTTCAACCGGGAGTTCAAGAAGGCGACCCGCGGTGTCAGTCATGCGGCCATGCAGGCCCTCATGGAGTACCCTTGGCCGGGAAACATCCGCGAGCTCAAAAACCTCATCGAGCGGGTCATGATCCTGGAGAACAAGGAGATCATCGACCTTCCCGACCTGCCCAGGGAGATTCTGGTGCAGGAGCCCTATCAGCCCGTGGAGCAGACTTTCACCCTGCCGCCGGGAGGCGTGGTGCTGGAAGACGTGGAACGGAGCCTCATCGAGCAGGCCCTCAAGCGCACCGGCGGCAACCAGACCAGGGCCGCGCGTCTGCTCGGCCTGACCCGGGACACCCTTCGCTACCGGCTTAAGAAGTACGACCTGGAGTAGGGCCCCGTGCGGGTGATGAACAGAGGGGGGCCGAAACCGCGGTCGTCGCCTCTTGGCCTTTCCTCATCTCGGCATCTCCCCATCACTTCATCCCGAATCTCTCGAAGGGATATCTCCATGAAAGCCATTGTCTTCGATCTGGACGGGACCCTCGTGGACAGCCAGGCGGACATCCTCCGGGCCTACGAGGCCGCCTTCGATGCCCTCGGGATAGCGACGCCTCCGCGGGGGCGTCTGCTCTCCACCATCGGCACCCGGCTGGAGGAGTGTTTTGCCCAGCTTCTGGGAGACCCGGCCATGGGCCCCGAGGGGGCCCGCCACTTTCGCGCCTGGTACGAGGTCCACTGCCTCGACCACACCCGCCCCTTCGCGGGGGTGGATGACTCTCTCAGGAGGCTAGCCGGCAACGTGCCCATGGCCGTGTGCACGATGAAGAAGGGACCCTATGCCCGGAAGGTGGTCGCGGGGCTGGGCTGGGAGGAGCTGTTCGAGGAGGTGCTCGGAGCCGAGGAGGGCTTCCCCGCGAAGCCCGACCCGGCCATGCTCCTGGAGCTCTGCCGGCGGCTGGAGGTGGCGCCCGGGGAGACGGCCTTCGTGGGCGACACCCGCCTGGATGCCCTCACCGCCAAGGCCGCAGGGTGCCCCTTCCATTTCGCCGCCTGGGGTTACGGCGGGCTCTCGTCCCTGGATGGCCTCCCCGCGAGCAGCATTCTTAGGTCGCCCTCGGAGCTGCCCGGACTAGCCGCTGCCCCTAACGGTGCCCGGGTGGCGTATACTTGCCGTCTCGCAGGAGGTGCCCATGAACAGGTGTAAGCTTCAGGCCACGGTGTTCGCGCTTCTGGCCTGTCTGGCCGGGGGCCTGTCGCTCCAGGCCCAAGTGGGATTCCTCTTAGGGGGAGAACTGCGCCTCGGCGGAAGCTACATCACACCTCACGAGAACGCCAGCAACGTGAGCGTGGGATCGGCGGCGGGCCTGAGCATCGACTACACCCATCACCTGGGCGACCATTTCGCCTGGAACATCAACTACCTCTACTCGAACCTCGACGTCAGCAGCACCCGGTGGGTCCCGCCCTACGCCGGGATGAAGGAGAGCTTCGGGGTCCAATCCTTCACCTTCTCCCTCCAGTTCGCCTTCCTGGCTAACAGCCGCTGGAATCCATACGTGGGCGCCGGATTTAACGTGCTCTATACGCCCAGCTCGCCGGGCAAGGAGGTCTGGGTCGGCGAAGGGCCGGGGGGCTTCCTGGCCACGCCCGCCGGCGGGTTCGGGTCCGGCACCTTCGGCACCGCCTTTCAAGCAGGCGTTACCTACCGGTTGAGCGGGCCCCTCCTCTTCGACGTCAATGCCAAGTACGTGGACAACGGGCTCAAAATGGACAAGTACCTTCCCTACCAGGTCGGGGGCGCCTTCTACCTCGTTCACTCGGGCAGCTACACTCTGAGGCTGAACCCCGTGGTCCTCACGGCGAGCGTCGGATTCCGCTGGTGAGGCGCCCCCCCCGGCGCGGAGGGGTGGAGAAGCGCGCCCTAGGCGGGCCTCATGGGCATACGCCGGGCGGCCAGGCGGGGATGGGCTTCCCCAATCCCGCCTTCGGGAGCCGTTCTTCCAGAGAAGCGCGGTCTCCCACAACAACCCAGAGGAGGTTCTGGGGATCCACCACCCGTGCGGCGGCATCACGGACATCCTCGAGGCTCAGGGCCTTGAGGCGGGCCAGCAGGCGTTCGTGGTAGTCCTCGGGAAGCCCGTAGACCCACAGGGAGCGCAGCATCTGAGCCAACTGCCCCTGGGTTTCGAAGCCCTGCGGGAAGCGGAGCACCAGATTCGCCCGGGCATTGGAAAACTCCTCCGCGGTTACGGGCGCCTCCTGTCCGATGCGGCTCACTTCTCTCTTGCACTCCATGAGGCTTTCTACGGTCTTGTCAGCCTGAACGGCTGTGTAGAACACCCAGGGCATGATGCCGTGCTTGGAGTCAATGTAGGACCGCGCGCCGTAGGTGTACCCCTTCTCTTCCCGCAGGTTCATGTTGATCCGGCTGGTGAACTGGCCGCCCAGGATGGCATTGAAGACCAGGAAGGCGGGGTAGCGGGGATCCTGGCGGGAGAGGGCGGGGACCGCCGCGGTGATGTAGGCTTGGGGGGCCCGGGGCTTGTCCACGAGAAGAAGGCCGTGGCGCGCTGCGCTCTCCTCTTCAACCGGAGGGGATGCCGGTGCAGCCTTTCCGGGAATCCACCGGCCGAAACAGGAGGCCGCCGCTTCCTTCGCTTGTTCCACGGAGGCGTCCCCGACTATCACGAGCAAAAGGTTCTCGGGGCCGTAGTGGGCCTCGTAGAAGGCCCGCACCTGGTCCCTCGTGAAGGATTCCAGGGCAGCCTTGGTGCCGTCCGGCGGATGGCCGTAGGGAGTATGTTCGCCGTACAGCGCCGCTCGCAACATCCTTTCCCCCAGTTCCGGAGCCTCGTCGAGCTGGCGCATCAGCGTGGAGAGGTGCGTTTTTTTCAACCGCTCCAGATCCTCCGCCCGAAACTCGGGGCGCTGCAGGATGTCGGCCAGCAGGCCGAGTCCCCCTTCGAAGTGCCCCGTGAGCAGCGTGAGGGAGAGGCTGACGTGGTCGTATTCCGCCGTGGTGGAGAGGGAAGTGGCGAGGGTTTTCTGACGCCTGGCCAGTTCCACAGGGCCCATCCCCGCCGCGGATTCGTCCAGAAGGTCGGCCACGAAATGGGCCAGCCCGGGACTCTCGGGGAGATCGGCCGTGGCACCGGCCCGCATGACCGCAGTGACCGTGACCAGCGGCAGTCCGTGCTGCGGGAGGACCCACAGGGCCGCGCCGTTGGGCAGGGTGAGGCGCTCCGCCTTGGGCAGCGAAAAATCGTGGTCCGGACCGGCTCCCGGTAAAGCTACCCGTTGGACCTCAGGCGGAAGAGTGGCCTCGGGGACCACCGCCACCATGGAGTAGCGCTGATCTGGCAGGAAGTTCCTGGCGGCTTCTCTGACTAGGGCGGGGGTGACGGCTTCATACCGCATCAGGTCGGCGGACAGTGCCTTGGGGTCACCCGTGAAGGTCTGGTAGTAGTTGAGCATATCGCTGATTCCGCCGAAGCCCCCCACGGTTTGCAAGCGTTTGATGAGGCCTGCTTTCACGGAATCCACCGCCGCCCGCACCTCCTCCTCCTCGACACCGTCAACCTTCAGCCGCTCCAGCTCTTCCCATGCCGCCTCCTCGATCCGCCCCAGCTCCTGCTCCGGCTGAGCGGTAACGGCAATGAGAAAACTCCCGGACACCTCCCCACCTCGCTGGTAGGCCCAGAGGGATTGGGCCATGTGGCTCTCCACCTGGAGGCGCTTGACGAGCCTGGAATCCTTCCCCGTGGCCAGGATATAGGCCAAAACGGAGAGGGTGGCGTCCTCCTGCGTCAGTTGGCACGGGGTGGGCCACTGGAGGTGCAGCCGGGGGAGTTTGACCTTGTCCCCCACGGTGAGGCGGTTCGGTTTGGTCAGGACCGGGACATCGGCCTTGACGGGCGACACCACCGGTCCCTGCGGGATGGAGCCGAAGTATCTCTCCGCCATCGCCAGCGCGGCCGCGGGTTCGATATCTCCCGCCAGGCAAAGGGAGGCGTTGTTGGGGGTATAGAATCGCCGGAAAAAGTCCTTCACGTCCTCCAGGGTGGCTCGGTCCAGATCGGACATGGAGCCGATGACGGAGTGGTGATAGGGGTGGCCCACCGGATAGAGCGCCTCCAGCAGGGCCTCCTCGGCCACGCCGTAGGGCTCATTGTCCATGGTCTGCCGGCGTTCGTTTTTCACCACCTCGCGCTGGTTGTCCAGCTTGGCCTGGTCCATGGCGGGAAGGAGGTGGCCCATCCGGTCCGATTCGAGCCACAGGGCGCGCTCCAGGTAGGCGATGGGTACGACCTCCCAGTAGTTGGTTCTGTCCTCGCTGGTGGAGCCGTTGAGCCTTCCCCCGATCTCCTCCATGGGTTTGAAGAAGTCATCGGGGTAGTGCTCGCTGCCCTGGAACATCATATGCTCGAAGAGGTGTGCAAAGCCCGTCTTGCCGGGAGTTTCGTCCTTGCTACCCACGTGGTACCAAATGCTCACGGCGGCCTGGGGCAACCGATGGTCCTCATGGAGGAGGAGCGTCAGTCCATTGTCAAGGACCTGTTTTTCCACCTTTAGATCGATGCTCGGGTGCGGATCGGCTCGCATAGCTCGATTCCCTCCAGGTCTCCCGAAGGACCTCTATTTTAGTGTACCACCGCGGGGCCAGGAGCTGGAAACAGCGTCTTGCACCCAAATTCCGCGATCGAATGGTCCCTCCTTCGGCGGCTCAGGTTGCACATGGGGGAAGGGCTTTGTCTCCTGAACGGGGAGGGGCTTCTCTTTCGCGTTCCGCTGGCGAAGCCAGACGGAACGCTCGATTTGCCTTTCGGGTCTTTCGCGTTCCGCTGGCGAAGCCAGACGGAACGCTCGATTTGCCTTTCGGGTCCCTCCCCGCTCCAAGGGCTTGGCCCGCGGAGCCTCACCCCACCCTTGGCGCATTCTTCCCCCGGATCCAGTCCGGGGGCGAATGCCCCCAATCCCTTGGCAGATGATTGTCCAGTTATGCCGGACATGAAGATCTATAGGGATTTGCACTGCCATTTCGCCTTCCATAGAGGGATTGGGGTTGCCCGCACACCTTGCGGCCCGGGCTTTCATCGGGTATCCTCGTCCCCATGGCCCGCTTCAGCGAGCTCCTCAGGACCAAGAGCCTGGACGCCATCCTTGCCGACGCCGAGCGGGGCACGGACCATCTCAAACGCGTCCTGGGTGCCTTCGACCTCACCTTGCTGGGCATCGGCGGCGTCATCGGAGCGGGCATCTTCGCCCTGGTGGGTACGGCCGCGGCCGGCGACTCGGCGAGGCCCGGTGCGGGACCGGCCCTCATGCTCTCCTTCCTCCTCACGGGCGTCGCCTGCGCCTTCTGCGGCCTTTGTTACGCCGAGTTCGCCAGCCTGGTCCCCATTTCGGGAAGCGCCTACACCTACGCCTACGCCACCCTGGGCGAGCTCATCGCCTGGATCATCGGCTGGGACCTGATCCTCGAGTACGCCGTGGGCAACGTGGCCGTCGCTGTCTCCTGGTCGGGCTACTTCTGCGAGCTGCTGAAGGGCTTCGGCATCGAGTTCCCCAAGTGGCTGGCGACCGACCTGAGGAGCGCCATCCACTCCCCGGCGATCCTCCACAGCGCGCCCCACCTCTTCGGGGTGCCCATCGTCTTCAACCTCCCGGCCTTCTCCATCGTCACCGCCCTCACCGTGCTCCTGGTCATCGGCATCAAGGAGAGCGCACGGTTCAACGGCGTCATGGTGGGCATCAAGCTCCTGGTGCTCGCCTTCTTCGTGGTGGTGGGCTTCACCTACGTCAAGCCGGCCAACTGGACCCCCTTCGCGCCCAACGGATGGGCCGGCGTTCAGGCGGGCGCGGCCGTGATCTTTTTCGCCTACATCGGTTTCGACGCCGTCTCCACGGCGGCGGAGGAGTGCAGGAACCCCACCCGCGACATGCCCATCGGCATCCTGGGCTCGCTGGCGATCTGCACCGTGATCTACATCGTCGTGGCCGCGGTCCTCACGGGCATGATCCCGTGGAACCACCTGAACACGGCCGAGCCCCTCTCGGTGGCCATGCGCGTGGTGCACAAGAACTGGGCCGCGGGGATCGTGGCCTTCGGTTCGGTGGTGGCCCACACGGCGGTGCTTCTCGTGTTCCAGCTCGGCCAGCCGAGAATCTTCTTCTCCATGTCGCGCGACGGGCTCCTGCCGCGCTCCTTCTCCAAGGTCCACCCGCGATTCAAGACCCCCTACGTGACCACCATTCTTACGGGAGCCTTCGTGGCCCTGGCCTCCTCCATGGCGAGCCTGGATGAGATGGCCGACCTCTGCAACATCGGCACCCTGTCCGCTTTCATCCTCGTCTGCGCCGGGGTTATCGTGCTTCACTACCGCGAGCCGCTCCGCCCCCGTCCCTTCAAGACCCCCCTCGTGCCCCTCGTGCCCCTGCTGGGCATCGGCTTCTGTCTCTACCTCATGCTGGGGCTCCCCGCGCTGGCCTGGATTCGCTTCGCCGTCTGGCTCGTGGTGGGGCTGAGTATCTACTACGCCTACGGGTTCTCCCACAGCAGGCTCGCCGCCCGGTCCGCCTGATATCCGATCTAGGGCGTCCCAAATGGTGAAAGGTGGAGGGGAGGAAAATTATCCATGCAAGCTGAAGGGCTGGCGCGCACTCCACGCTCCACCCTCAACCCTCCACCGTTCCCATCCGGACTTTCCGGATGGGAACCAAGAAGGGAGGAGGGCCGCCGCGCTGACGGCCCTCGGAGGAGGGGGAGGTATGAGATCGAGATCCAGAGTATGGAGAACGGTTCCAAAGCGCATTTTGCGGATTCATATCGCTTTCGAGACATGGGCCCTTCGCCCCGTCAGGCGCCCAGTCACCCGCCGTTGCGCGGCGTTGGCGTCTCTCGGCCCCGCTTGGAATAGACTGCCCGCAGAGGCGCCGGCTTGAATTTGGCCGGCTCGGGCCTGTACATTGGGTACGGATGAGAGGTCAGGGAGGGACGCGATGCCGATGACCTATCCCACGAGGCGGTTTCCGCGGATCCGGTCGGAAAACGCTATCCTCGTCAAGAAGCTCGGCCCCGAGGACCACGAAGGGTTCGCCAAGACCCGCACCCTCAGCCCGGGAGGCTGCTCCTTCGTGAACAGCGAATCCATGGGGGAGGGTTCGGTCATCGAGCTCCTCATGCACGTGCACGGCCAGGTGATCCGCGCCGTCGGGAGGGTGATCTACGAATCGGCGCAGGAGGATGGCACCTTCGAGATCGGGGTGGAATTCGGCTCCCTAGGCACGGAGGACCGGGCCATTCTGGAGCGCCTGTTCGGCAGCGAGGGAACCGTCCTCTCCCACGGCTAGCCCCTCAGCCCTCCATCCAGGTTCCGGCCACCGCACACCTTCGTACGCCCGCCCCCCATCGCCTACTCCCGGTGAAAGCCTAGATCGGCCGGGTTCACGCGCCCCCGCACGTGCTGGAGCCGCCCGCCCTCCGACTCGAAGGCCCTGCGCTCGGCCGCCACGGCTTCGGCGGCGCGGGCGAGCTCGGGATCCTCGGCTCGCTTTTCGCGGCTCACGTGGCCCTTCGACCAGTAGTCCAAGACGAGGGCACTGTCCCCGCACACCAGCTTCACCCCCAACGCCCTCGCCACTCGAATGGCGTAGAGGCAGCCCATCAGCTCGCCGTAGTTGTTCGTCGCCCCCTCGGGCATGAAGGCCGTTCCTCGGGGCGTCAGGCTCTCCGCGGGCAACACCAGGTGGAGGACCGGTAGGCCCTCCCTGTCGGTGACGTTCACCTCCACCCCCTCGCCCCGTCCCGTCCCTGAATCGAAGAAGACGGCCTGGGCCGGAAGCGCCCAGCGCTCCCCCGCCGCTTGCCGCTCCTTGTGTTCGTAGAGGGCGCCCGTGCTGAGCCAGGCCTCCGCCTCGGCCCGCGTGGCGAAGCCCCGGTAGCGCGCCTGCCGCCCTCGAACCTTCGCCTCGCACTCCGGCCATGAGGTGACGATCCCCCGCTCGCCGCCCACGTCGAAGGCGTAGAACTTTTTGGCTTTCCTGACACTCATGGCGCCTTCCTATGCTGGGTTATCAGTGTAGCACGCGCAGGCCCCGCCTTCGCCGGCCGCCAGGTCCCCAAATTCCGCAATCGAATAGTTCTTCCTTCGGCGGCGCGGGTAGCGCGCGGCGGAAAGGCTTTGTCTCCTGAACGGGGAGGGGCTTCTCTTTCGCGTTCCGCTGGCGAAGCCAGCCGGAACGCTCGATTTGCCTTTCGGGTCTTTCGCGTTCCGCTGGCGAAGCCAGTCCGGGCTCGAATCCCGCAAATCCCTTGGCAGGTGATTGGGCAGCTATGCCGGTCATGAAGATCCATAGCGGTTTGCACTGTCCTTTCGCCTTCCACCGCTGGATTGGGGAGGTCCGCGCGGTGGCCCCCCAACCCGGCCCACGGGGAAGATCGCCATCTGCCGTGGCGGCCAGGAGTGGTCCCCACTCTTCTGCGGCCCTCCTAAACTGGGTGAAATCCCGCCGGGCACCGTCCCCTCACCCCACCCCCTTGGCCCGCTCCGTTCTTTTCCGTAGATTCCCTCCATGGCCTGGGCGGAGGGAGCGCCGGGGCAATGGGAGGGACCATGGCAAACCGAAGGGAATTCCTCACCCGCACGGCTGCTGCGGCGGCCGGCCTGGCCGCCGCAGCCAGGCTCGATCCGCTCCTGATGGCGGCGCCTCCTCCGTGGCCCGATCTCGCCGTGGTCCACGGCGCCGATCCGGCCAAGAATACGCGCGCCGCCCTCTCCGCGGTGGGGGGCATGAAGCGCTTCGTCGCCAAGGGCGACGTCGTGGTCGTGAAGCCCAACATCGGCTGGGACCGTACGCCCGAGCAGGCGGCCGACACCAACCCGCACGTCGTGGCGGCTCTGGTGGCCATGGCCCTCGAAGCCGGAGCCAAGACGGTCAAGGTCTTCGACCGCCCCTGCAACGATCCCCGCCGCTGCTACGCCCAGAGCGGCATCGAGGCGGCGGCGAAGGCGGCGGGCGCGGAGGTGACCTTCATCAACGACCACAAGTTCCGCGAAGTGGCCATCCCCGGGGGGGTCGCCATCCAGTCCTGGCCCCTCTACACCGATCTGCTGGAGGCCGACAAGGTCATCAACGTCCCCATCGCCAAAACCCACGGCACGGCCAAACTCACCCTGGGCATGAAGAACTGGATGGGGGTCATGGGCGGTTCGCGCGGCCGCATCCACCAGAACATCGGCGAGGCCCTGGCGGACCTCGCCACGGTGATCCACCCCGCCGTGACGGTCCTGGACGCCACGCGCATCTTGACCGCCAACGGGCCGCAGGGCGGCGACCTCAAGGACGTCAAGCGGCTGGACACCATCATCGCGGGCACCGACGTGGTGGCCGTGGATTCCTACGGCGCCACCCTCTTCGGACTCACGGGCTCGGGCCTCGCCTACGTGGCCGCGGCCAGCCGGCGGGGCCTTGGGCAGATGGACCTGACCAAGCTCCGCATCCAGACGGTGCAGGCGTGAACGGGAGCGAGGCGGGCCGGCATCCCATTCCCAGGCCCTCCTTCGGGGGGCTCGCGCGCCGCCCTCCGTTTCGTCTGGCGCGCTACAGGCTCAGGCTATTCGCCGGTGGACGCTCTTTCGGCACCGGACTCAAGGCCGCGCCGGGGGTTCCCGGAGGGACGCGGCCCCGCCCGGACGGCGCAAGGTCGGCCGATGACGGCACCTGAGGCCGAAGCCCGCGCCCCAAAGCGGACGAAACTCCCGCGCGCCAGGACACCGGGCATCGTCTGGGCCCGCCGCGCGACCCAGACCGGCTTTCTCCTGCTCTTCCTCTTCCTGTTCCTGCAGACAGAGCAGCGGGGCGCCGACACCCTTGGCTATCCCGTCAAGCTCTTCCTGGACTTCGATCCCCTTTTGCTCCTCTCCACCCTCCTCTCGGCCCACGCCGTGCCCGCCGCCCTCTGGCTCTCGCTCCTGCTGATCCCGGTCACCCTCGTCCTGGGCCGAGTCTTCTGCGGATGGGCCTGCCCCCTCGGCACCCTGAACCACCTCGCGGGCTCGCTCCGCCGCTGGCCGGCCAAGCCCAGAGCCCGCCGATGGTTCCGCGTGAAATACTTACTGATGATCGGGCTCCTCGCCGCTGCGCTCTTCTCGGCCCAGCTCACCGGCCTCTTCGACCCCCTCTCCCTGCTCGTCCGCTCCCTGGCCCTCGGGGTGTATCCCGCCCTCAACGTGGCGCTCAACGGCCTGCTCGACGCGGCCTACGGCCTGAAGGCGCACTGGGCCCCCGCCCTTGGCGACGCCCTCCAGAAGGTCTTCTCCGCAACCCTCCTCGCCTTCCGCCAGCCGCACTTCCGGCAGGGAGCCCTGATCACGGTCATCCTTCTAGCCATACTCGGCCTGAACTTCATCGAAAGGCGCTTTTGGTGCCGCTACCTCTGCCCCCTCGGGGCCTTGCTGGGCCTCTTCTCGCGCTTCAGCCTGCTCAAGCGGAAGGTGTCCGAGGAGTGCACCTCCTGCGCGCTCTGCGACCACGCCTGCCAGGGCTCGGCGGCCCCAAGCTCCACCCAGGGCTGGAAGGCCTCCGAGTGTTTCATGTGCATGTCCTGCGAGACCTCCTGCCCCAGCGGCTCGGGTGGATTTGCCTTCGGCCTCTCGCCCTCTCCCGAGCCCGCGGACGTGGGGAGGAGGAGGGCCGTGCTGGCGGCCTTCTCCGGGGCGGCGGCGGTGGCCGTGTTGCGGACCGCGCCGGGGCCCGGCGCCGGCCGTCCGGCGCCCCTTCTGATCCGCCCCCCAGGGGCGCTTCGCGAGCCCGACTTCCTGGAACGCTGCGTCCGCTGCGGCGAATGCATGAAGGTCTGCACCACCGGCGGGCTCCAGCCCACCCTTCTGGAGGCGGGGCTGGAGGGGATCTGGACCCCGGTGCTCGTGCCGCGCATCGGCTACTGCGAGTACAACTGCACCCTCTGCGGCCAGGTCTGTCCCACGGGAGCGATCCAGAAGCTTGCCGTGGAGCAGAAGAGAAAGGTACGCATCGGACTCGCCACCATCGACAAGAGCCGCTGCCTGCCTTACGCCCACGCGACCCCCTGCATCGTCTGCGAGGAGGTCTGCCCCACCCCCCTCAAAGCCATCTGGTTCGAGCGCGCCAGCGCCCTCGCGCGCGATGGCTCGAGAGTAGAGGTGAAACAGCCCCGCGTGGACCTCGACCTCTGCATCGGGTGCGGCATCTGCGAGGCCAAGTGCCCCGTCCTCGACCAGCCCGCCATCACCGTCTCCAGCCTTGGAGAGTCGCGGGACCCCGATCACCAGCTCCTGCTCTCGTAGCGCCCAAATTCCGCGATCGAATGGTCCCTCCTTCTGCGGCGCAGGTCGCACATGGTGGAAGGGCTTTGTCTCCTGAACGGGGAGGGGGCTTCTCTTTCGCGTTCCGCTGGCGAAGCCAGACGGAACGCTCGGTTTGCCTTTCGGGTCTTTCGCGTTCCGCTGGCAG
>Ga0078972_1001738_pt2 | contig 54942 bp, 55 predicted proteins | sample YelNatPaOPGAMG01_FD_67568 | JGI IMG/M metagenome (GOLD analysis project Ga0078972, IMG submission 67568) | Hot spring thermophilic microbial communities from Obsidian Pool, Yellowstone National Park, USA - OP-RAMG-01 (SPADES assembly) (version 2) | ecosystem: Environmental > Aquatic > Thermal... | reverse complement strand
TGCTTATACCAAAACAATCTACACCTCAACACAAACAAGCAGCTGATTTCTTTAAGTGGGCATTTAAAAATGGCGATAAAGCAGCAGAAAGTTTAGGATATATACCGCTTCCTCAATCAACAAAAAACTTGATATTTAAATATTTGAGTGAAAATAAGTTTTAAAAAATGGGAGATATCTCCCATTTTTTAAAAAGGATTGGTTATGAAAAAAAAGTTTATTATGATTGATTTTTTTCTTAAACACATTTCTATGTTTTTTGCTTATTTTGTTTTGCTTGTTATTTTTGGTTTATTTCTTGTTTTATATATAAATTCAAAAGATGCTATAAATCATTTTGGTTTTTTTAGCTTTATAACAAGTAATGTATGGTCGCCTGCTTTTGATAAATTTGGCGGTCTAATTGCACTAATTGGTACATTTTTGACGACTGTTATTTCTGCAATTATAGCTATACCTATAGCACTTGGTATTGCGATATTTTTGGTTGAAATCTGCCCAAATTTTTTAAAAACGCCCATTGGTATAGCAATAGAGTTACTTGCAGCAATTCCTAGTGTAATATATGGTTTTTGGGGTTTGTTTTATTTAGGTCCTTTAATTGAAAAATATGTTCAGCCTTTTTTTAATGCTACTCTAGTAAAATTGCCCATAGTAGGTCAGTATTTTTATGGGTACTCTTCAAGCGTAAGTTTGTTTACAGCAAGTGTGGTGCTTGCTATAATGATTATACCATTTACTGCTGCTTTAACGCGGGACGCGTTAAAGATAACACCGGATTTGCTTAAAGAGTCCGCTTATGCGTTAGGTGCAACTAAATGGGAAACCATATCAAAAGTTATGTTTAGATATTCAAAAGGTGCTATCATTGGAGCTGTACTTATTAGTTTAGGTAGGGCGATAGGCGAAACAATGGCTGTTACCTTTGTTATTGGAAATCAAGATAGTCTGCCTACGTCATTGATGTCTGCTACTACTACAGTTACAGCAACAATAGCAAACGAGTTTACAGAAGCTAGTTCTCACCTTTATTTGTCTTCAATGTACCTGTTGGCTTTTATTTTATTTTTGTTAAGTTTTCTCTTGATTATTGGATCAAAAATGTTTTTTTTGCGAAAAGTGAGGGATTAAAATGAGAAAACGCAAAATAAAAAACTATATAGGCTTGTCAATTTCAACAATTAGCGCTTTTATTGGTTTATTTTTTTTACTTTGGATAATAGTTAGCTTAATCGAGAAAGGTTTTCATTATGTTAATTGGTCGGTATTTACACAAAATGCTGTTTCTCCAGGAGACGAAGGTGGTGGTTTGAAATTTGCCATTTTAGGTCAATTGGAGGTTGTGAGTATTGCTAGTCTGCTAGGTATACCCACTGGTATTTTGGGTGGTATTTATTTGAGTGAGTATGGCAAAGATAGCTTTTTGTCAAATGTCATAAGAAATGTTTCTGATGCTATGACAAGCATACCATCTATAATAATAGGTATTTTTGTTTATGCTTTAGTTGTTGTACCAATGGGTGGTTTTTCTGTGTTGGCTGGCTCTATAGCTCTTGCTTTGCTTATGATGCCTATTGTAATAAGTTCAATAGACAACATATTAAGATTGGTCCCTAATGAATTAAGGGAAGCTGCCTATGCACTGGGTGCTCCAAAGTATATAGTGATTTTTAAAGTAGTTGCAAAAGAAGCCATAGTGGGCATTGTCAGTGTAATTTTACTTGCGATATCAAGAATTCTAGGCGAGACAGCTCCACTACTGTTTACTTCGTTTAATAGCAATTTTGAAAGTTATAAATTAAATAAACCCATAGCAACACTGACTGTAACAATGTATGATTATGCAATGGGACCTTATGATAGCTGGCACCATTTAGCCTGGGCAGCGGCAATTATTTTGACTTTTAGCGTATTGTTGTTTAATATTGCGAGTAGGTTGTTTTCTTATTGGAGGTTTAGGCGTTGAAATATATCTGTAAAATAGATGGAAAACAAAAAATTGATGTGAGAAATTTTAATTTTTATTATGGAAATAAACTCGCCTTGAAAGATTTAAATTTTTGCATAAAAGAAAATACAATTTTAGCACTCATTGGTCCTTCTGGTTCTGGAAAAACTACTCTTGCTAGGTGCTTTAATCGCATGCATGATTTGTATACCAATAATCGCTATGAAGGCGAAATCTTTATTGATAACACAAATATTTTAGATCCCAAAATTGACTTGATTGAGCTTAGAGACAGGGTGGGTATGGTTTTTCAAAAACCTACGGCTTTTCCTATGACAATTTTTGAAAACATTGCATTTGGTTTAAAATTAAAAGGTATAAAAAATAAAACAGAGCTTAAAGACAAGGTAGAAAAAGCTCTCAAGGATGCTGCGTTATGGGATGAGGTAAAAGATAGATTGGATAAATTAGCAACTAATCTTTCTGGTGGCCAACAACAAAGGCTTTGTATTGCACGCGCAATTGCAGTAGATCCAGAAGTTTTGGTGTTTGATGAATCAACAGCCTCGCTTGATCCTATATCAACATCAAAAATTGAAGATTTAATGGTTGAACTTTCAAAAAAGTTGACTATTATAGCAGTAACACATAATTTGCAACAAGCGGCACGTGTATCTGAGTATACGCTTTTTTTATTGGATGGTGAAGCAATTGAGTACGATAAAACAAATATTATGTTTACAAACCCAAAAGACAAAAAAACACAAGATTACATTATGGGTAGGTTTGGCTAGGAGCTTATATGAGATTGTTAGATGAAGATTTAAGACAATTGAGAGTCAAGATTTCCAATATGGCACAAGCTGCTACGCGGATGTTTGTTTATTCAATCGATGCGCTTATACGCAAAGATTTGGATTTGGCTCAAAAAGTGAAAGAGCTAGATGACGAAGTAGATGCCCTAGATAACGATATAGATGAGTTTTGCGCAAATTTGATAGCTTTAAGGTGGCCATTGGCTGAGGACTTAAGGATTGTCTTGTCTGCTTTAAAGATTAATACATTTTTAGAGCGCATTGCTGATAATGCTACAAACATTGCAGAGTGGATAGAGAAAATTGATTTTGTCGAGTTTAAAGTTGATACAAGCGAAATTTCAAATATGAAAGATAAAACTGTAATTATGCTTGAGACAGCACTTGACTCTTTCTTTTCAAAAGACTATTCTAAGGCAATTACTGTTATTAAAAGCGATGATTATGTTGATAAATGCGAATTGTCAATTATTAAAGAAATGGCTCAAATAACAAATGAGCAAAATGCCTCTATTTTAACCATACCAATGATTTTCATAGCGCGTGCAATAGAGCGTATAGCTGACGAAGCAACAAATATTGCAGAATTATCTCTGTATATAGCAACTGGAGAGATTTTTAAGCACAAGCGTATAAAAGACCTATAAAATGTTTAATATACTTATAGTCGAAGACGAAGAAACAATATCTCACTTAATTGAGTTCAATTTAAATAAAGAGGGTTTTAAAACAGTTGTTGCAGAGGATGCCAATTATGCAATGCTGCTCTTAAAAGATTTTATACCTCATCTTATTATCTTAGATTTAATGCTACCTGGCTTACAAGGTGAGGATTTTCTTAGATTGTTAAAGTCTAAGAATGAGTATAAAGACATCGCTGTCATTATTTTAAGTGCAAAATCACAAGAAAGCGTAATTACAAAGCTGTTGTCTGATGGAGCAGATGATTATATTGTTAAGCCCTTTTCTGTAAAAGTATTAATTGCTAAAATTAAAGCATTACTAAGGAGAATTGAAAAGAAAGACAATATATTAAGGTATGACGGGATTGAACTTGATTTAAACACATTTAGTGCCTATTTAGACAACAAAACACTTGATTTAACTACAAAGGAATTTGAACTTTTGAGCCTTTTTTTGTCAAACCCAAATAAAATTTTTTCCCGTGAAGGATTGTTTACGAAAATTTGGGGCTATGACAACCAAGTTCAAACTAGAACTGTGGATGTTCATATATCGTCTTTGAGAAAAAAATTAGGCGCAAAAGCAAATATCATTAAATCAAAGCCAAAAGTTGGGTATGGCCTTATTTTATAAATTTTTGTTCTTTTTTGCCTTATTATTCAATTTTATTATTTGTTTGGTTGTTTTCCATTTTTTTCACTTATTTTTTTTAAGCGCAATTTTATACGCTATTTTAACTATTATTCTTTTAGAAGGTTTTAACCACTTAATACCCGAAAGTTTTCAAAATCACGGCAATGTTTTTTTTAGGATTTTTCCTATCGTAAATAAAATTATTGAAAAACAATCTCAAAAAATTGACAAATTGAGTTTGCATAGATCTAACCTGCTTAAAGTTATTGAAAATATAAAGCTTGGTGTATTGCTTGTTGATAATAAAAATACAGTAATATTATCCAATAATTATGTTTCATATATATTTGATTGCAATATTGAGCCTGGGAAATCCATAATAGATGGGTGGGAAAACTATAAAGTTTTAACTTTATTTGACAAGTTTATTAAAGAAAATTTTCAAAAAGTTGAATTCGAACACAAAATTTTAAAATTCAATAAAATTTTAATCGAAAATGGTTATATAATAATAATAGAAGATATAACAAAAGAAGAATCTTACCAGGCAATGAAGATGAATTTTTTTTCAAACGCATCGCATGAATTAAAAACACCTATTACTAGCATTGTTGGCTATGCAGAAACATTGCTTTTAAATAAGGATATAGATATAAAAGATCAAAACAAATTTTTAAAGTATATCTATCAAAATGCGCTAAACTTAAATGATTTAATAAACAATATATTGCAATTAGCTGAAATAGAACACTTTAAGCAATCTAGTGATGTGTTGTTTGATGTCGATATTTTGGCTCTATTGAATGAGTTAAATATTAATCACTTAATAAATAGCAAAAATATAGAGTTTATAAAGGAATGTGAACTTAATACAATTCCATTTAATGAGTACCATTTAAAAACAATATTGAATAATTTGCTTGATAATGCATTTTTTTATACAAAAGAAGGCTTTATAAAACTAAAATGCTACAGCGATAATAATTATTATATTTTTGAAATACAAGATACTGGTATAGGTATAGAAAAAAGTCAGCAAGAAAAGATATTTGAGCGTTTTTACAAGATTAAAAGCAAAGGCAGTGGTCTTGGTCTTGCAATTGTAAAGCACCTTGTATTAATCTATAATGGCTCAATAGAGTTAGAAAGCACAGTTGGTGTTGGAAGCTTATTTAGGTTAAAATTTCCAATAAAAAATGAATAATTTGTGCAAAAAAACAATCTTGTGGTATAATGTTTATGTGTTGAATTTTATCTTAAAAACAGAGGTTAGGTATGAATACTAAGTATATTTTTATAACAGGTGGTGTTGTTTCATCCTTAGGTAAAGGTATATCTAGCTCATCGTTGGGTTTTTTGCTTAAAAAAAGGGGCTTTAACATTTCTATGTTAAAGATTGATCCGTATATCAATATTGATCCAGGCACTATGAACCCTTATCAGCATGGTGAAGTATATGTTTTAGATGATGGTTCAGAGACAGACCTAGATCTTGGTCACTATGAGCGCTTTACAGGATTAAAGCTAACTAAAGACAATAACTTTACAACAGGCCAAGTATATTACAGCGTAATAGAAAAAGAGCGCCGAGGCGATTATTTAGGCGCTACTGTGCAAGTTATACCCCATATTACAGATGAAATAAAGAGTCGCATTAAAAAGGCAGCATTAAATAAAGATATTTTGCTTGTTGAGATTGGTGGGACAATAGGCGATATTGAAGGATTGCCTTATTTGGAGGCAATAAGACAGCTAAAATTAGAACTTGGCAGCAAAAATGCCGTTTTTATACATGTTACATTGGTGCCCTACATTAAAGTTACAGATGAGCTCAAAACAAAACCCACCCAACATAGCGTGAAAGAACTGCAGTCTTTAGGTATACAGCCAGATATTATTATTGCAAGAAGCGAAATTGTACTAGATGATTCTCTTAAGCAAAAGATAGCTCTATTTTGCAATGTTGACAAAAAAGATGTAATCAATGCATGTGATGTAGATACGGTTTATGAGGTACCTATTGCTTTAAATCAGGAAGGTCTTGATTCGGCTGTTTTATCCAAGCTTGATTTGCCAGATACCGGAGTTGATATAAACGAGTGGAAGAAAATGGTTCATTCTATAAAATATCCAAAGGATACTGTAGAAATTGCTTTTGTTGGTAAGTATGTGTCGTTAAAAGAAGCTTACAAAAGTTTGATAGAATCTTTTGGCCACTGTGGTGGCAGTTTAAATATAAAGGTAAGTTTACGTTGGATAGATTCCGAAGAATTAGAAAAAGACGGTGTGAGTTTGCTTACCGGTGTTGATGGAATTTTAGTTGCTGGCGGTTTTGGTTCAAGGGGCATTAATGGTAAAGTATTAGCTATCCAATACGCAAGGGAAAATAGCATACCATATCTTGGGATTTGTCTTGGTATGCAGGCTGCTGTCATAGAGTTTGCTAGAAATGTATTAAAATTAGATGCTAACTCGCAAGAGTTTGACGAAACAAGCCCAAACAAAGTTATTCACATTGCTGACAAATGGGTCAAAGACGGTGTTTATATCGAAGGTAGCAACAAACAACTTGGTGGTACTATGAGGCTTGGAAGCTACCCATGTGTTATTGAAGAGAATACGCTTGCTCACAAAATATACAACCAAACTCTTATATATGAAAGGCACAGACATAGGTACGAGTTTAACACCGATTATCTTAAAGCGTTTGAAGAAGCTGGGATTGTATTTAGTGGTAAAAGTCCAGATGATAAGCTTATAGAAATTGTCGAACTCAAAAACCACCCATTTTTTATTGCAGTACAGTTTCATCCGGAGTTCCAATCAAGACCTTTAAACCCGCATCCGCTTATTAAAGCTTTTGTAAATTATTCATATGAATCAAGACGAGCTAAAAAAAGAGATTTTTGACAAAAAAGTAAGAAGTTTATATATATTTAATAGTGATGATTATTTTTTGAAGCGCACATATATTGAAAGGTTATCAAAATCAATCGGCTTGAGTGTTCAAAAATATACATATATGTCTTTTAGGGAGTTTTCTCAAGAACTAAGCCGTTTGTGTTGCATTGATTTGTTTGGTCAAAAAACTATTAAGCACCTTAGGTTAAACTTTGAGCTTGATCAGTTAATTGATATTAAAAATTCTGAAAATATAATAATCTTAGATCCTATAAAATGTTCTGATAAGCTAAAATCGGATTCAATTGTAAACTTTAGACACCTTAAGCCACAAGAAATCAAAGCGTATTTAAAAAATAAGCTAGAACATATTGATTTAAACCTGATTGAGAAAATCAGCAGCAGTTCTTTTTATTCTAATGCTACAGCACTTTACTTACTTGTCGAAAAACTGTCTTTGTCTGTAAAGTTTGATGAAATTGATTTTTTAGAAAAAGAGCTGTCAAACTTTGAAGCAGTTGATGCTATTATAGATAATAATTTTGAATTATTTAGTACATTTTTAGAAAAATACAATGATCATCCTTTGGTTCTTATTTCAACACTCTCTACAATTTTTTTTAATGCTTTTTTGGAGTTATACAATGTGACTGATTTATCAAAAACCTACTATAAAAAGATTGTTAGTGCATTGGGTAAAAAAAGACTTGAAAGTTTAATATCTATTTTGTATGATTTGGACAAGTTGTATAAAAGCACAAATATCGTTAATTTATTGCCTCTAAAATTAAAAATTTTTTACTGGATGGTGCAGGAATGAAAAAATTTATCTTTGTAGTCCACAACCACCAACCTGTTGGTAATTTTGATAGTGTGTTTGAAGATGCTTTTAATAAAGCATATTTACCGTTCATTGAGGTAGCTTCTAAGTTTGATAAATTTAAATTTGGGGTTCATTACTCTGGCCCGCTTCTTAGGTGGCTTTCAAAGAATAAGTCTGAGTTTTTAAGTATCATAAAAAATTTGGTTAGCGAAGGTAGGGTAGAAATACTTGGCGGAAGCTTTGCAGAAAGCATATTGCCAATCTGGGATGAAGATTCTTCAAAAGCGCAGATTGAACGTATGAGTGATTTGGTTTTTGATTTGTTTGGTGTTAAGCCTTATGGTATATGGCTTGCGGAGCGCGCTTGGGAGCCTAATTTGCCAAGCATAATAAACCCCTTAGAGTATGTAGTTGTTGATGATATTCACTTAAAAAGATGCGGTGTATACTCCAAAGAGCTTGTCCAAAATGTGTTTGTTGCAGATAATTTATTCTCAAAAATTAAACTGTTGCCTTCCAATGAAGTGTTGCGCTATACCATACCATTTAGGCAACCTCAGGAAACTATAGATTATATAAATAGCTTTGATGATAATTCTTTTTTTGTATTTGCTGACGATGGGGAAAAATTTGGTATTTGGCCGGGCACTTACGATTGGGTTTATAAACAAAACTGGTTAGAAAATTTTCTAAATGAGATGGTTAATGCTGTTGAATTTGTTTTACCAAAAGATTTTTTTGAAACTTTTCAAGGTGTTGCAAAAAGAGCTAACCCTCCCACTGGTTCATACACAGAGCTAGGCGAGTGGGCGCTTGGTTTTGAAGCCCAAAAAGAGTACAACGACTATATAAATCAAATTAAATCTATAAATTTGTACGATTCTAAAAAACACTTTATTCAAGGCGGCACATGGCGCAATTTTTTGGCAAAATACGATGAAGCAAATAACATGCACAAGCGCGTATTATTTGCAAAACAATTTCTTGATAAAAGCAATGAGCACAAAATGCAGCAGTTCTTTGATTCACAATGCAACGACGCTTACTGGCATGGTATATTTGGTGGCCTTTATATGCCTCATTTGAGGAATGCTGTTTATGAAAATATTATAGCTTCATCACAGTGGAGTGAGCCTATAGTATCAGCAGACATAGACAATGATTTTTCTATTGAATATATATTGAGCAACGATTTATTTAATGTTTTTGTTAAGCCTAACTACAGTGGGTCTATTTTTGAGTTTGATATAAAACCATTTAACTTTAATATAGCAAATACAATTAGAAGACATCGTGAATTTTACCATACGAAAATTGATTACAAAACACAAAGTTCTGGTGTAGAAAGCATACATAATCAACTTATAGCTAAAGAAAAAGGCATAGAAAATTCTATTTTTTACGACAAAAACAATAGATATAGCTTTGTAGATCATTTGGTTGAAAAAGACTTGACACTAACAGAGGTTTTCGAGAGTTCTTTTAAAGAGGTTAATGATATACCAAAATATAGCGCAAAAGCATTTGATTACAGCCTGCATTTAGAAAATCATCAATACGATATAAAAAAGGTTTACACAATAAATAATTCAAGCCTTATCGTTGATATATACCAATCAAATAATCACTACAATCTATATGAAGAACTTAATTTTACCTTTTTGAGTGCTTTTTTTGATAAGCAAATAATAATAAACGAAAAAGAACACAATATGGATGCTTTTATTGAAGAGCAAACAGATAATATTTTGCTTGCAGATAATTATAGAAAGCTTTATTTTAATTTAAACTTTACACCCTCGCATGTTTTGATTGTGCCTGTGTATAGCGTTTCTTTATCAGAAAATGGCGTAGAAAAGCTTTACCAGCAAACATGCATATTTATTAAGTGTGATACTCCAATGTTTAGTTTGAGGTTTAATTTGCTGTAGGAAAAAAGGCAACTTTTTTAGTATTATATATTTGGACTTTTATCATTATTGTCATTAAAATCGTCTGTGTCTTTTATTACTAGAGCTTTACCATAAAGCAAGCAGTCTACAATCTTTTTCCTTGCACTTTCAATTGTTCTACCAAAAGTAGTGCGAGAAATATTCATCCGTTTTGCGCATTCTTCTTGGTATAACCCTTCATAATCAGCTAACCTCAAAGCTTCTAATTCGTCGTGGTTTAATACATTTACCTCTAATTGGTTAAATGCAATACCACATGGTTTAAAACACTTATTTTGTGGTTTGAACTCAATACACCTTCTTCTCCATCTGCCCCTCATTTATTCTCCTTTGCGGTTATATGTCCAAATATATGGCTTTTTTTAAAAAATATCAAGCGCCTTTTTAATTATTTTTACTATCCAAATAAGCCTGAAGCAACTCTTTTGCATTTTTAAAGTTATTTTGTGGAAATTCAAATACTTGAATATTTTTTTCTTCAAATGCTTTTTTTATATGTTTTCCTATTAAAACAACCAATACCGCATCAATATCACCTAAAGCTTGCACTTGTTTTCTGTGAAACTCGACATGGTCTATTGATGGATCTTCTTCACTTTCATGTTCATGTTCTTCTATCAAGTTTTTAATTAGATGGCTGAATGTTGAATCGTTAAATATGGCAAAATACGGTGCTTTACCTGTTCTTGGATGGATTTCTAGGCTTTCATCTTTAACTGGGATTGCGATTTTCATTTTGTCCCCCTTGCTATTTTATTGTAAATAAAACTAAATAGCCAAATCACAAAAAATGTTATTACAATAGTAGCTCCAGATGGTGTGTTAAGGTAGTAAGAAATATAAATTCCAGAAACACACGAAATAATGGATAATGCAATGGACCACAAAATAACATTTTTATAGTTTCTTGCAACATTCATGCCACATAAAGCTGGTAAAACCAAAAAAGCATTGACTAAAATTATACCAATTAGCTTTACACTCAACACAATAACAATGCCTAAAAAAATAAGAAACAAATAGTAAAACAAATCAACATTTATGCCGTTTATTCGTGCTAACTCTTCATTGAAAGTTATTAATTGTATATGCGAAAAAAATACGCTAAACAAAACAAGCCCTATTAAAAGAAGTACTAAGGAGTATACAATATCACTATTATTGATTGCCAAAATATCACCAAATAGCATACCCAATATATTTGCTGAGTATCCAGAAGAAAAACTCAGCACGACTGCCCCCAATGCCATTGTAAAAACAAACATTACATTAATCGCACTGTCTTTGCTTAAACCTTTTCGATATAAAATACCTATTAACAATGCTGTTAGACAAGCAAAACCAATGGGTAAAAACAAAGTGGTTAGCCCAAGAAGGTAGTTAAAAGCTAAACCACCAAAAACCGAATGTGATACACCTACGCCTAAAAAATTTAAACGTTGCAAAACAACAAAATAGCTCAAAATAGAAAGCAGTATTGATAAAGAAATACCAACTATTAAAGCCTTAAAAACAACCGCGACAATTATTGAGCTTTGTAAAATTGACATGATTTACACCCATCTGAATGTATGACTATATTGGTTGTGCTGCCATACAATGCAGAAACAAGTTTTGCATAGTCAATGTTTTCTGGTTTTTCACTGCAGTGCAGTTTTACATTTAAGCACATGATTCTATCAACAAATCTACTTACCGCACCAATATCGTGGCTAACAAGAATGATAGTTGTATTGTGTTTTAATTTCTCTTCAACCAAAATATTGTACATTTTTTCGTTAAAAACGGCATCTAAAGCTGTATTTGGCTCATCCAAGACCAAGATTTCTGGGTTTTTAAGGAGGCACCTGCCAAGTTCTACCCTTTGTTTTTGTCCACCTGAAAGTTCTTTTAAATATTTGTTTTCAATTTCTAAGATGCCAAATAGATCAAGCACTTGTCTTGCTTTTTCAATGAGATGCTTTTGAGGTTTTTGAAAGATTGTGAATGGTTTTAAGTTTTCTTCTATGAGCATAATATCAATTACCCTTAGTGGCATTGACCAGTTTATACTTGTTTGCTGAGGTAAATATGAAACTTTATGTTTTGATATGTAATCTTTAGGCGTTGATCCGTCTATAAGCACAGTGCCTTTTGTAGGTTTTGCTAGACCTAATAAAATCTTTATTAAAGATGTTTTACCTGCGCCATTTGGACCTATTATGCTTACAAATTCTCCATTTTTTATAGTTGTGTTAATTTCATCTAAAACAATTTTTTTATCAAAAAATAGGCTAACATTTCTAAATTCAATCATTTACAGCGTTTTTTAAGGTATTTAAGTTATACTGAAGTAATTTTGTATAACTGTTTAATCTATTATCTTTTGAGCTGCCCAAAGGACTTAAATATACATCTTTGTAGTGTTTTTCTAAAGCTATTGCCTTTGCTTGTTTTGCTCTAAAAGCGTAAATAACAATGCCTTTTGTACATTTGCAGTTATCTATCTGTTTTAGGTCTGCAAGTGTTAACTCTCCTGAGCCTTCTTGCAGCATCCTTGCGCACGGCTGTTCTCCAAAGCTTCTTAAAAAGTAATCAAATGCTGGATCAACCTCTACTATACAGATCTTTTTATTTTTAAATAGATTTTTATAATCGTTTTGTATGTGCGAAATTTCTTGGCTTAAATGTTTGGCATTATTAATAAAAAAAGAGCAATTTTTATTATCTATTTTACATAAATTATCTGCAATAACATAGACAGCAGTATTTTTAACAAAATCCATATCAAGCCATATGTGAGGATTAGCAATAATCTTATCTGATAGAGTTTTTTTACCAATAGGATTTTTGTAATAATCGGACAAAATCAATGTTTTACCTTTAATATCATTTTTTACTTTATCAAACCAAAACTCAAAACCATACCCAACGCTTATAAAAAGGTTTGATTTAGCCAATTCTTGTATATCTTTTGGCGTTGGGTTAAAAAAATGCGGGTTTGCATTTTCTGGAACAATAAATGCTGTATCGACTTTATTTTGTGCAATTTGATTAATTAGTGAGCTTAGAATATATGTGCTTGTAACAACAAGTGGTTTTGCAAAAGTTATTTGAGCAAACGCAATTATAAACAAAATAGAAAGTAACACTTTCCTCATTTTAACACCTCCTTGAGTAAATTTTATTGTAAAAATAGTCTAATTTTTTAATATCAGAAAGTGCCCAGAAAGGTTTATCTTTACTTGTATCAATAGGAGCTATATATGGTGTTTTAGAGCCTAACTCAAACACACCGCCGCTTGCTTCTTCGAGTATAAGCTTGGCTGCAGCATAATCTATTATTCTTGATGGTTGTATATGGAAGAAGACATCAATGCTCCCGACAGCCAAGTAGCACAAATCAAGTGCTACGCTTCCCATAGACCTTATACGGTGAAAACTTTTAAATATATTTTTTAAATCATCTAGGTTTGTCTGACTTTTTATGCCTTCTATTGAGGCAATTTCACTTGCAATTGAAAGCTTTTGTATAGGTTTATTATTTAAAAACGCCCCTTTGTTTTTAATTGAAAAAAACTCATCTGAGTTTGATAAATTTAAAACATACGCTTCCTCTATAGAGTCACTTGTTTGAGAGCAAGCTAATGCAATAGAAAAAGCACTGTATGGTATGCCTCTTTTGGCATTAAGGCTTCCATCAATAGGGTCAACAATAAATAGTGGGTATTTTTGACCAAAATCTAAAAGGCCGCTTTCTTCGCTTAATAAAGTGCATTTTATTGATTGTTTTATTATTGTTTCAACGATAATTTCTTGTGCTTTTTTATCAATAAATACGCTTTTATCGCCAAATGGGTTTATTTCAAATTCTTGACTAGCTATTTTATTACCAAAATACTTATTAAGTGTTATGATTTGCTTGCCTATTTCTTTGAAAAGCTCAATGTAAGTCATCGTCTATACTCAAAATGGCTTGCATAACATCATCAATAAGCCATGATGGTGTGCTAGCACCGGCTGTTATGCCAACATTTTCTACATTATAAAACCATTCTTTGTGGAGTTCTTCTTTTGTTTCTATGTAGTACACCTTTTTGCAAAAATTAAGACATATTTCGTATAGTTTGCGTGTATTTGCAGAATTTTTGCCTCCAATGACAATCATAATGTCAGAAATTTGCGCTAGTTCTTTGGCAGATTCTTGTCTTTTTTCCGTTGCGTCACATATTGTATTGAATATTCTTATTTCTTTTGCTTTCTTTGCAAGCTCAGATACAATTGAAACAAAATTATCCACAGATTGTGTGGTTTGTGATATAACACCGATTTTTTGAGCTTGAATGTTCTTTGCTTCTTCTTTAGAGTTTATAACCTGAGCTTGATAATTAGCATAGGCAATATGCGCTTGAACTTCGGGATGGTTTTTGTCACCTATTATGACAACAAAATAGCCCTCTTCATACAATTGTTTTGCATAATCCTGAGCTTCTTTTACAAAAGGGCAGGTGGCGTCAATGCATTCTAATTTTTTATCGTTAATGAGCTTATAGATGTTAGGTGGTATACCATGAGATCTAATTAAAATAGCGTTTTTTGCTTTGTCAACACTTTCTACAACTTTTAAGCCCTTTTTTTCATACTCACTCACTACTTGAGGGTTGTGTATAATTGGCCCTAAGCTGTAAATCGATTTGTTCTTTTCTAAAGCTTCGTCTGCGATTTTTATTGCTCTTTTTACGCCATAGCAAAACCCTGCATTTTCTGCAATCCTAATTTTCATAAATGGCATTATATCAAATGCAAACAAAGTTTTCAAATAACGATTAAAATAGATTATCTTGAAAAACATCTAATTTAAGTATAAAATAGAAAAGATGAAAACGGTAGTTTTTTTGTCAGATTTTGGCTATCTTGATCCTTATGTAGGTATTGTAAAAGGTGCGATAAAGTCAAATTGTTGTGTTGAAATTATTGACTTAGTCCATAGCATAGATTCTTTTAATATAAAAAGCGCTCAGTTTATTTTAAAGTACTCTTACAAACATTTTCCAAAAGGCAGTGTTTTTTTGGTTGTAGTGGATCCGCAGGTAGGCTCTTTTGCAAAACCAATTGTTGTTAAAAGAGAAAATTACACATTTGTTGGCAGGGATAACGGTATCTTAACATTTGGTAATGATTTTGAAGTATACAGTGTCGATGAAGAGTTTAAAAGGGTATCTGCAACATTCCACGCAAGGGATATTTTTTCAAAAATTGTTTGTAAAATCATTAATGGGGAAGTTAAATTAACTAAAATAGAGGCTTTTGAAAAATTTGATATTGAGGAGGTGCTTTTTATTAAAGGTGAGAAACAAGGTGAAGTTTTATGGATAGACAAATTTGGTAATATTATTACAAATATTAAGACTGACTCTAACAATTATGAGTTGGTTATAAATGGTTTTACAATAGATAAGAAAGCTCAATATTATGCAGAATATAATGAATGTTTATTTGCTATAAAAGGGTCTTTTGGTTTTTTGGAAATTGCAAAATATCAAGACAGTGCCGCTAGCATACTAAATGCTAAGATTGGCGATAATGTAATAGTAAGGTGTAATAGTAAGGAGTAGAAGATGAAAGCGATAATTAGCGTGTATGATAAATCAGGAATTGTAGAATTTGCAAAATTTTTGGAAGGAAAAGGCGTAGAAATTATATCAACGGGTTCTACCTACGCTCTACTAAAAGAAAATGACATCAATGCTAAAAGTGTTGAAAACTACACAGGTTTTGAAGAAATTTTAGATGGGCGCGTAAAAACGCTCCAATATAAAATTCATGCAGGTATTCTTGCTGATTTAAATAAGCCAAAACACAAAGAAGAGCTTCTTGCACACAATATTGAGCCTATAGACATAGTTGTAGTTAACTTATACCCATTTGAACAGGTTGCTCTAAGATCAAACAATGAAGATGAACTTATTGAAAATATCGATATAGGAGGGCCTACGCTTATTAGGGCTGCTTCAAAAAATTATAAAAGGGTGCTTGTGGTAGTAGATCCAAAAGATTACACAAAAGTAATGGAGAATTTTGATAACATTGATATAGATTTTCGCAAAAAATGTGCACTTAAAGCTTTTGCTTTAACATCTTACTACGATTCTGTGATAGTGGAAAAATTTGGGTATAGAGGCGATATGCTCAATGTTGGTCTTAGGTTGAAAAAATTCTTAAGGTATGGAGAAAATCCTCATCAAATGGCGGGGTTTTATAGGTTGCCACTAAAAAAAGGGTTGCCAAATATGGTTCAACTGCAGGGAAAGGAAATTTCATTCAACAATATATTAGACATAGATGTTGCTTATCGCATGATGATAGAGTCTAGCTTTTTAAACAACAATTACATGTGTGCAATTATCAAACACAATACGCCTTGTGGTGTAGCTTTTGGCGATAGTGCATTAACAGCCTATGAGAAAGCGCTTTATACAGACCCTGTAAGTGCTTTTGGTGGCATAGTTGGTTTAAATAATGTAGTGGATGAAAAATTAGCAAAAAAAATATCAGAGCGTTTTTTTGAAGTGGTGGTTGCTTTTGACTTTGAAAAAGAGGCTTTAAGTATTTTATCTAAAAAGAAAAATTTAATTTTGGTTAAAGTTGACAGGATAGATTTAAATGCCTATAAAAACAATAAAGATATAAAAAGCGTAATAGGTGGGTTTGTTGTTCAAGATATTGATTACATTAATGAGTTTAGCTATGAAACAGTAACAAAAACTAAACCTACGGATAAACAAATAGAAGATTTAAAATTTGCGTGGTTTGTTGCAAAATTTGCAAAATCAAATGCCATTTGTTTTGCTCTAAATGCTCAAGCTTTAGCTATTGGTGCAGGTCAAACTTCAAGGGTTGATGCTCTAAAGTGTGCCGCCCAAAAGGCTAAAGATTTAGGTATTGATTTGAGTGGTAGTGTTTTAGCATCGGATGGTTTTTTCCCTTTTAGAGACAATATTGATGTAGCTAAGGCTTGTGGTGCTGTGGCTTTTGTTCAACCAGGTGGCTCTATTCGTGATGAAGAGGTCATTCAAGCGTGCGATGAGTATAACTTGCCTATGATTTTTACTAAAAAAAGACATTTCAGGCATTAAAAGGGGGTTATGTGGACGCAGTCGTTTTAGCTGCAGGCAAAAGCACTCGTATGAAAACAACCAAAAGTAAAATTTTTTACGATTTGTGTGGCAAAAATATTATTTCTCATATTATTGATACGCTAAAAAATAGTGGTTTTGAAAAGATTGTTATTGTAGCCAATAAGGATAACAAAGAACAACTGTCTTGCTTTGGGACAGTTGTGGTGCAAGAAGTTCAAAATGGCACAGCAAAAGCTTGCGAGATTGCTCTAGATTATATTGATAGTGATTTTTTAGTCACCACTGCGGATACAGCTTTAGTAAAAGCCTATACTCTACAAAAAGCAAAAGATTATTTTATTGAAAAATCTTTAGAGTGCTTGTTGCTTGTTTCCACTGTGGATGACCCAACAGGTTATGGTCGTATTGTAAAGCATGAAAACGGCTTTAGGATTGTAGAACAAAAAGATGCCAGTAATGATATTTTAACTATCAATTTGGTAAGCAGTGGTATTTTTTTCCTTAAAAAAGACTTTGCATTGAAAAACTTACCAAATATAAACAATATTAATGCTCAAAATGAGTATTACCTACCAGATATTGTTAAATTCAGTAAAAAATGCGATTTTATTGAAGTTGACGAAGATGAAATTTTAGGTATTAATACACAAAAAGAATATTCAAGAGCAAGAAGCATTATGCAGCAAAGAATTATTGAGACACATATGGAAAACGGCGTGATATTCATTGATCCAAAATCAGCCTATATCGATTTAGATGTAATGATAGGTTCAGATACCATTATTTACCCAAATGTTCACATAAGAAAGAATACAAAAATTGGGAAGAATTGCCTAATTGATACTGGAAGTGTTATTGATTCTTGTGTTATTTCTGATAATGTTATTGTAAAACCATATAGTGTTTTGAGTAGTTCAGTAATTGAAGAAAATTGTTCGATTGGTCCATTTTCTCATCTAAGGCCAGATAATGTAATCAAGAAGAATGTGCATATTGGCAATTTTGTAGAAGTTAAAAAGTCGATTTTGGATGAAAATACAAAGGCAAGCCACTTAAGTTATATTGGCGATGCAATAATTGGCAAAAATGTGAATGTAGGTGCTGGCACAATCACATGTAACTATGATGGATATAGAAAAAATCAAACAATCATTGGCGATAATGTGTTTATTGGCTCTGATACTCAGCTTGTTGCACCAGTAAAGATTGGTAATGATTGTTTAATAGCAGCAGGCACGACGGTAACAAAAGATACACCGCCTTTTAGTTTGGTTTTATCAAGAGTGCCCCAACAAGTAAAAGAAAATTGGGTTATATCGTATAGAAAACGCCAAGAGGAGAAATAATAAATGTGCGGTATTGTAGGCTATATTGGCAATAAAAAGGCAAGCGGTATATTGTTAAATGGTTTATCTGCGCTTGAGTATAGGGGTTATGATTCTGCTGGTATTGCTCTTTTAAATGATCGTATAGAAGTTATAAAAGTTAAAGGTAAAGTTGCAGATTTAGTTAGTGCGTGCTTATCAGCAGGTATTGAGCTTAATTGCACAATTGGTATTGGACATACAAGATGGGCAACGCATGGCAAACCAAGCAAAGAAAATGCTCACCCTCACGCTACTAAAGATTTTGCTCTTGTTCATAATGGTATTATAGAGAACTTCAAGGAGATTGATGATTTTTTAATGAAAGAAGGCTATAAAAAATCCTCCTCTACTGATACAGAAACTATTTTGTTGCTTATTGATTACTACAGCAAGACACTATCTACTTTTGAAGCTCTAAAAAAAGCAGTGTCTGTATTAAAGGGCAGTTTTGCTATAGCGTTAATTCATTTAGGCGAGAAAAAAATTTATGCCACAAAAAAAGAATCTCCTTTGCTTATTGGTTTAAAAGACGATGAGCTGTTTTTAGCAAGCGATTTGAGTGCATTTTTAGAGCACACAAAACAATTTGTAGTTTTAGAAGAAAACGATATTGCAATATTAGAAAAAAACGGCACCTACGAAATATACAACGATGGCAATAGGGTAGAGCGTTTAGTTAAAAGTGTTGATTGGAACTTGCAGACTGCTCAGAAAGGCGGTTTTAAGCACTTTATGATAAAAGAGATCAGCGAAGAAGATGAGGCTTTAGCAAACACTATTTATGCTCATATACAAAGCGATAAAATTGAGTTGGATATTGATGAAGATTTACTTAGAAATGTTAAAAAAATTACAATTGTAGCTTGCGGGACAAGCTATTATGCAGGTTTAACATCAAAGTATTTTTTTGAAGACTTGCTTTCTATACCTGTAAATGTAGAAATTGCATCAGAATTTCGCTATTCAAAACCAATATTTTCAGATAATAATATATTTATTGCAATTTCTCAATCAGGCGAAACAGCAGATACCAAAGAGTCTTTAAATCTTGCAAAAGAATTAGGCATAAAAACCATTTCGGTCGTAAATGTTCAAGAAAGCACCATTTCAAGATTAAGCGATTATGTACTATATACGCTTGCTGGTCCAGAAATTAGTGTCGCTTCAACAAAAGCTTTTGTTTGTCAGCTTGCAATGCTGTATTTGCTTGCTTTAAAAATAGCTCAGTTAAAAGGAATAGACATAAATAACTACATAAAAGAATTAAATTCTATACCGCAGGTATTAAAAAGTGAGTTTAATCGATTAAACAGTGAAGTTGAAAAAATTGCTAAAAAATACTCGTATGTTAAGAATTTTATATATTTAGGCAGAGGCTTATCTTACCCACTCGCTTTAGAAGGTGCTTTAAAACTAAAAGAAATTTCATACATACACGCAGAAGGCTATCCAGCAGGAGAACTAAAACATGGACCTATTGCACTAATCGATAAAAATACGCCGACATTTGTCATAGCGCCTGGCATTGAGCCATTTTACTCAAAAACCGTATCAAATGCAAATGAAGTAAAAGCCAGAGATGGCAAAGTTATATTGCTCTCAGAAAAAAATTCAGATATTGCAGATGATTTTATAGAATCTCCAAAAGTCTCATACTTTTTTTCTGCTTTTGTTAATATCGTACCACTGCAGTTGTTTGCCTATCATATTGCTAATATTTTAGGAAATGATGTAGACCAACCGCGAAACTTGGCAAAAAGTGTAACTGTTGAATGAAAAGCATATCAAGCTTTAGCATTTTAGAAAGTAAAATAGCAAAAAAATGGTTAATTTATGTTTTGCTTGGTGTATTTAGTGGACTTGGCGCAATTTTTTTATATACACTAATTAATTTTTTTAGTGTTTATCTGTTAAACCATGTAGCTGGGTTTCCTTTTAAGTTTCCTACAAACGAAAAACCATTGTTTGCTTTAAAAAATGAGTCATTTAAACCTTTTTTGTTTTTAATGATAATAGTTTTAGGAGGTTTTTTTAGTGGTTTAATACTGTATGTATTTGATGATAAGGAAAGCGGTGTAAACAAAATTATAAAGTACTTTCATCACAAAGTAACCATTAGGCCAAAATCTGCTTTAATAAAGCTTTTTGCAAGCTCCATTGCGCTAGGTAGCGGGTTTGCTGGTGGAAGGGAAGGCCCAGCAGCAGAAATAGGCGCATCTATTGGCGTATTTATTGGAAATACTTTTAATTTAAGCAATAGAGAAAAAAGGATTCTTATGATAGCCGGGCTTGCTGCAGGTATAGGTGCGATTTTTAGGGCACCGATGGGGGCGGCTATTTTTGCGACAGAGGTACTCTACAAAGAAGCCGATTTTGAGTACGAAGCTTTAATGGCTAGTGCAATTTCTTCTATTATAGCATACTCTATATTTTCCTCGCTATTTGGGTGGGAGCGTATGTTTAGTGTTCCCGTTATGTACTTTTATAAGCCACTAGAGTTGATATCATACAGTGTGCTTGCAATTGCTATTGCAATTGGAGCTATATTGTTTATTTATCTATTTAAACACATAAAACTTTTAACTAGTATGGTAAATTATCCTATCTATGTAAAAACTGCTTTAGGTGGTTTAGTTGTTGGGTTATTTGGTATTTTTTTGCCAGCTAGTGCCGGGATGGGTTATGGTTTGTTAGAAGCTGCCTTCACGGATCCACGAAATTATTTCTTTTTGCTGATGGTAGGTATTTTAAGGATGTTTACTACTTCAGTATCAGCAGGTAGTAAAACACCCATTGGTTTATTTGCCCCATTGCTTATAATTGGCGCACTTCTTGGTGTTGGCATAGGAAATTTATTGAAATTAAGTGGTATTTTTGTTGTAGTAAACCCTTCAAGTTTTGCTGTAGTAGGTATGGCCGCATTTTTGGCAGCCTGTGAAAAAACGCCTATTTCTTCTATTGTGCTTACAGCAGAAATAACAGGCGGATATGAGTTAATTGTGCCTGCTTTGTGGGTTGTTGCTATTGCTTTTTTGCTAACAAGAAAAGTAAATTTAGAAGAGGCACAAGTAGATACAAGACTTGACTCTTTAGTTCACGCAGATGAGTACAAAATCAATATTCTAGAGCATATAAGGGTTGAAGAGCTTATGGAAACTAAATTTTTAACGATTAATAAAAACGAAACACTAAAAGAAATTTATAACATATTTGCAAATGAAAAGTACAACGAAATCCTCGTGTTAGATGAAAATAATAAGTTATATGGTATTATTACATTGCATGTTTTAAAAACTATTCTTAATGAAAGCCTGCTTAATAACTTTTTACTAGCCGCAGATATTGCAAATACAGACCTTATTGTTGTTTTACCTCAAGAGAGTTTGTATGCTCTTTTAAATAAAATTGGCTTTAGAGAGATTAATACAGTGCCAGTTGTAAAATCTTTAGAAACAATGGAAGTTATTGGTATAATTAGAAGAAAATCAATACTAAGAAGAATATCTCAAGGAAGCACAAATGTTTGATTCATTAAACGAACAGCAAAAAAAAGCGGTTGAAATATGCGATAAAAATTTACTTATTATTGCGGGAGCTGGAAGCGGAAAAACTAAAACACTTACATATAAAATTGCATATATTCTAAAAAATAACCTTGCAAAACCCTATGAAATTTTGGCGTTAACCTTTACAAACAAAGCAGCAGATGAAATGAAACAAAGAGTAGCTAGTATTATAAATGCACCTATTGAAAACTTTTATATTGGTACATTTCACGCTTTATCGTTGAGATTTTTGAGAAAAATAGGCAAGAATTATACAATTTATGACAAACACGACCAGGAAATGCTCGTTAAAGAAATTATTCAGTCGCTTAATTTGGATAAAGATAAGTTTTCGCCTTCTAAAATTTCGTCTTATATTTCAAAATTAAAAAACTCTGCTAACATAGAATTTCCCACTAAGGAAATTGAGAAGATATACAATATGTATGAGGAAAAGCTAGTTAATGCTAATGCGGTTGATTTTGACAATATTTTAATAAACTTTACAAATGAGCTTAAAAACAATGATGAATTGCGTCTTAAGTTTCAAAACCAATTTAAATTTATACTGATTGATGAGTACCAGGATACTAATAATATACAGTATGAGCTTATTAAGCAGTTGTATAATAGTAAAAACTTAGTATTTGCTGTAGGTGATGAAGACCAGTCTATTTATGCATTTAGAGGTGCAAATATCAATAATATTTTGTCTTTTAGTGATGATTTTTTGCCATGTGAAATTATTAAATTAGAAAAAAATTACCGTTCAACAAAGAATATACTAAACATTGCAAATACGATTATTAAGCACAACAAAATGCGCATAGGCAAAAATCTTTACTCTGAAATTTCTGGCGTTGAACCCATTATCAAAAAATTTTCAACAAATAGAGAAGAAGCATACTTTGTTGCAAATCAAATAAAAAAGATTTTAAAAGAAAACCAACATACCAGCATAGCTATTTTATATAGAAATAATAATCTTTCTAGGCTTTTTGAAGAGTATCTTGTCCAGTTTGGTATCTTCTATAAAAAAATAGGCTCTTATAAATTCTTTGATAAAAAAGAAATTAAAGATATTTTGAGCTTTATAAAAGTTGCATATAATGAAAAGGATGATTTATCTTTTTTGCGCTCAATTGGCAATTTTGGTGGAATTGGTGAAAAGACAATAGAAAGCATTAAAAATCTAGCAAATAATTTAAACGTGAGTCTTTTTGAAGCCTCATCTACATTTACACAAAAAAAATATGTCAAAGTTGCTAAATTTATTGAGTTTGTAAAAATTTTGCAAAAAAAGCTCGAATTTGATAGTATTAGCGAGTGTTTAAAGTTTGTTTTTGATGAAGTGTTTTTAAGCAAAAACTTTTACAAGGAAGATTTGCGTCAATCGAATGTTCGGGAGTTAATTGAGTTTTCAAAAGATATGGATATAGAATCTTTTATGGAAAGTATAAGTCTGTATGATTATTCTCAAAACATAGATGAGCAGGACATAAAAGCAAGTTCAAGCGTTAACCTTATGACAATTCATGCGGCCAAAGGATTAGAGTTTGATTATGTTTTTATGGTAGGTCTAAATGAAGGCATATTGCCTAGTTTGTATCATGATTCTGCTATAGAAGAAGAAAGGCGCATAATGTATGTAGGCGTTACAAGGGCAAAAAAGAATCTATATTTAAGTTACTTTCTGTCGGATTTTCATAACAATTTTATACCATCTCGTTTTTTACAAGAGTTAAGTTCAGTGAATAAAAATCCTCTAAAAAGGTATAAAATTGGCGAGACGATAACTCATAAGGATTACGGTAGTGGTGTTATTCTTAATGTTAAAGAAGAACCACTAGAGTTAAAAGTGAATTTTTTTAAGTTTGGATTAAAAAATTTAACAAAAAGCGATATATTCTAGGAGGCACTATGGCAGATAGCGTTCAAGAAAGATTTGCAAAGCTCAATACAAACCTGGTTTTGCACAATATCAGGCTTTATAAGTTTGAAGCCAGCTTTGATGACGAGAAAATTAATGTTTCTATGGAGGAATCCAAGGTTTATATTGACAAAAATGTTTATTATCAAGTTGTAGCTGATAATCATGTGAGGGTTTTTCAAGAATTTTTTTTTAAAGTAGCTTTACAAAACAACCCAGATGAAGTATTAATTAAAATAAATCCTTCTTATATTTTAGACTTTCAAGTAGGCGGTCCAATGGATGATGAAATTTTCAAGATATTTGCAGATTCCACCGTATTGGTCGATAGTTGGCCATATTTTAGGGAAATTGTCCAAAGTACGCTCCTTAGGATGGGTTTAGCGCCAGTTGTTCTGCCGCCTATTAATTTTAACCCATTTGTTAATGTTGATGCAAGCGCACAATCAAAGTAACAATATTGCCTTTGCAATTGACGGTTCTAGTGAATCACTGAGTATGGCTTTTTTTGAAGGTGAATTTATAGTTGATTCCATCTTCATTGAAAAAGCCATACACTCTGTGAGGATTATTTCGACTTTTGATGCTTTATTAAAAAAAACACAACTGCATATTTCTGATATAAAAACATTATATGTGACGATTGGACCTGGTCGTTATAGCAGTCTTAGAGCTACACTATCTACGATTAAAGGTTTGTTTTTTGATTTTCTGAATTCAGTATATTGCGTAAACACGATGGATTTAATAGCAGCAAACTGTTTGGATAACGGTTGTTTATCTGTAAGCAAAAAAACTTCAAAGGGTGAAATTACTCATTATTACAGCACAGCTAAAATGATTCAAAGACTAGACAAAGCAAGCCAAAATTGTTACAACTGTGATGGTGTTAGCGATATTAAAAATTTATTTAGAATAGATAAAAAACTTTTTGTTAAATGCAGTTTATCAAGCATTGCGCCGATATATTAGATATTAGGAGGACTTATGCCAATAGTTGAGCCGTTTAAAGGGATTTTTTTTAAAGAAAAAAAAATTGATGAGCTTGTGTGTCCCCCATACGATGTTATAGATAGCGACTATAAGAGTCAATTATTATCAAAAGATGAGTTTAATATAGTAAGAATAGTTTTACCAGAAGGTGATAATGATCAAAAGTATGAAAATGCCAAAAATATACTAAGCACTTGGATTTTGCAAAAAAAACTAATTTTTGATGATGATTGCTCTTTTTATGCTTACAGTTGTAAGTACAGTATTGATGGGATAGAAAAGACGCTGTTTGGTTTTTTAGGTGCACTAAAGCTTGAAGAATTGGGTGGTTCTATAAAACCACACGAAAAAACGCTTAAAGGTCCAAAGATTGATAGGTTTAAGCTTATCACATCTACTAACGCTATGTTTTGCCCTATAATGATGATTTACGATAATGTGCAGTTGTCTAATTTTATAAAAAATTCTGTTAAAAAAAGTCTTTTTGAAGTAAATTTTGAAAATAAATTGCATAAAGTTTACAAAATAAACGACATTTCCGTTATTGATTATATAAAGCAATCAATTAAGAATCAAACATTAGTAATAGCAGATGGTCACCATAGGTATGAAACTTGCCTATCTATTAAAGAACACTACAAACAAATAGGCAGTAAAACTCCAGGAAGCGATTATGCACTCGTGTTTTTTGTTGACAAAAAAGATGAGCTGTCGCTTATGCCCATACATAGATTGATAAAAAACATCGACATTGATAAATTTAAGCAAAAACTTTATAAATTTTTTGAAATTGGCGATAATCATAATTATGATATAGTCATGTATGATGGTGAATTCACTTATTTGAAATTCATTAACAAAGACACAGAAGGTTTAATAGAAAAGCTCGATGCAAAGATATTTGAGGATGTGGTTTTTAAAGGTATGCTAAATCTTAGCGATGCAGACATTGCAAGCAATGAGATATCAGGATACGCCCACTCAAAAGAAGAGGTAGTAAAAAGTGTTGATAAAAAAGAAGCTGTTGTAGGATTTTTATTAAAACCCGTAACTTATGAGACACTGTTTGAAATTACAAGCCATAACCTTACATTCCCGCAAAAATCCACATACTTTTATCCAAAAATACCAAGCGGTCTTGTAGGGTATCATTTTAGTAGTATAGAGGGTTGTGAAAATGTTTGAAATCTGTGTTGAAAGTGACTTTTGCGCAGCGCATAGATTAAATAATTACTTAGGTGCATGCGAAAATTTGCACGGCCATAATTTCAAAGTAGAGGTTGTCGTTAGATGCACGAAACTTAACCAGACATACATAGGTATAGATTTTAAAGAACTAAAAGGGCATCTAAAAGACATACTGTCTAGACTTGATCATAAGTATTTGAATGAAATAGATTTTTTTTCAGAAACAAACCCCACATCTGAAATGATAGCAAAATACATTTTTGAAAATCTAAAAAGTCACATAAAGGATTGTAAGCTATATAGCGTAAGCGTTTATGAAACACCTACATCAAAGGCAACCTACCTGGAGGATTAGATGAAGTTTGAAGAATTTATTTTGTCAATTGCAGGTGGTGCGTATGTGCAGCTTGGAATTGTTGAAGACCCATTTGACAATACGAAAAAAATGGATTTAGAAATGGCAAAAGCCAGTATAGAGTTGATAGAAATGCTTAAAGAAAAAACAAAAAACAACCTTACCAAAGAAGAGGAAGATTTGCTTGAGAGTATTATATTTGATTTAAACGAAAAGTACAATGAAAAAATAAGTAAAAAAACATAAGTAGGTTTGAAATGAATAATGTAGAAAAATTGTACAATAATTTAGAAACTATTGAAAATTTACCAGCTTTTCCGCAAATAGCACTTGAGGTTACGTATTTATTAAGAAAAGAATCTACATCTACAAAAAATTTGTATGATCTTATACAAAAAGACCCCGTTTTGGTATCTCAGATTTTAAAAACTGCCAATTCGCCATTTTATGGACTTCATGGAAAGGTTTCTTCATTGGTTCATGCAATAAATTTGCTTGGTTTTGTACAAATAGAGAATATTGTTATAGCTTCGGCGCTACTTTCTACAATGAAAAAATTTCCCGTTAGCAAAAGATTTAATGCTAACCAATTTTTGGATCATTCTTTTGGTTGTGGTATAACTGCAAAAATTATATCAAATATTTTAAATTTTAACACAGGCGGTTTGGAATTTTCTGCTGGTGTTATCCACGACATAGGAAAAGTTATACTAGATTTATACGACCAAGAAGATTTTGATAGAATTTTAAACTATGCTTATAAAAATAATCAATCGTTCTATGAATCTGAAAAAGAATTATTTGGCATAACACATTGCGATTTAGCAGAAAAACTACTAAGAAGGTGGAATTTGCCAGAAGACCTAATTGATGCTGTGGTAAATCACCATAGCCCCAAAAAAGCAAAGAATCAGACAATGGCATCTATCATATCGGTTGCAGATTTGCTTACTTACTCAGAAGGCATTGGTTTTGGTGGTAATTACTCAAAATTTTTAATGGAAGACCAAGAAGGATGGAAAATTATAACACAAAATATTGAAATCTCAAAGAAAATTGACCTAGCCTTATTTACTTTTAAACTTTTCGAACAGATTGATGAAGCAAAGAAGACTTACTTTAAGGAGTTATACTAAATGCCCGAAATGGACCCCGAAGTATTTGAAAAATTAAGGGATTTTATTTACGAAAAGAGCGGTATTTTTTTTGAAGCTAGCAAAAAATATTTGCTTGAAAATAAACTTTCAAAGCGCATACAAGAGTTAAAATTGCGGGATTTTGAAGATTATTTGAGATTTTTGCAAGTTAGAAAAGAAGAATTATACAATCTTTTTGATGCAATAACAATAAATGAAACTTATTTTTTTAGGCATGCACAGCAAATTGAAGTATTTTTAATTGTAGTAGGCGAACTGCTAAAGCAAAAACCCATACTGAATGTGTGGAGCGCGGCTTGCTCAAGTGGGGAAGAACCATATACTTTAGTTATAGCTTTGATGGAAAAGTATGGACAGCAAATTCCAGCAAGGATTTTAGCATCAGATATTAGTATAGAAGTTTTAGAAAAGGCAAAAAGCGGTATTTACAATGAGTATGCTGTAAAAGAGCTAACAAGTGCAATAAAGCAAAAGTACTTCGATAATGAAAAAAACACATATAAAATCAAAGATTTTGTTAAAAACAAAGTAATATTTAGACAATTGAACCTTATTGATGACAAGGATTTAAGCAGTGTAGGCAAAATTGATGTAATATTTTTAAGAAATGTTTTAATTTACTTTAACAACGAATCTAGACAAAAAGTTGTTGACAAGATTTATAACGACATTTTGAATAAAAACGGATATTTGTTTTTAGGTGCAACGGAGTCAATATCAAGATTAAATACAAAACTTAAGCTTGTACACTTCAAGCAGGCACTTGCTTATAAAAAAGAAGATTAAGGCAAGCAGGCTATAAGCCAGGTTCTGTAAGGAATAAATCCTTTAGGGTCATTTATCTAAGCGACCTACCCGGAGATTATAGGCTCGGATCAGGCCAATCTCCCTATTTGGTCTTGCTCTAAGTGGGGCTTGCAATGCCACAACCATTACTGGTTGTGCGGTGAGCTCTTACCTCGCCATTTCACTTTTACTTAAAACCATTGTTTTAAGCAACTTCTTTTCTGTTGCGCTTTCCTGTGGATCACTCCAACCCTTTTAAGGGCACTTTGATCCGATAGAGCCTGGACTTTCCTCTTGTACTTTAAGCACAAGCGACCCCACACCTACTTGCCATTTATTAATATATCCTAAAGTATTGGGTTGTCAATTGTTTTTATATATGTCTAAGTATTCAATCAAACCATTAGCGATACCTTTTGCTATTGTTTGTTGATAACTGGGGTCTTTTAAGTACTCATTGTCTTTTGGGTTTGTTATAAAGAGCGTTTCTATTAAAATTGATGGGCAATTTGTACCTACAAGTACGTAAAACGGAGCCTGATCTATGCCCCTGTTTATTAAACCAGTATATATCGGTTTTGTAACGGAATATATGGAGTCATCTACATCTTTAGCAAGAATTGCAGATTCTTTTAGCTTTGCTTGATTTATGAGAGAAATTATAATTTTGTTAATTGTGCCCATCTGCTCTAGAGGAACATCATTTTCAAGTGCAGCAATTTTTAAAGCCTTTTGGTTGCTAGTTGCATTTAAAAAAAATACTTCCATTCCTTTAGCGGAAGGATCTGTCGAAGCATTAGCATGGATTGATACAAACAAATCTGCTTTTGCATCATTTGCAATTTTAACTCTTTGTGCAAGCGGTATAAACACATCACTATCACGCGTCAATACTACCCTAAAGCCTTTTTCTCTTAAAATTTCTGCGCAATACTTAGCTATGCTTAAAACTACATCTTTCTCTTTAAGTCCTAAAATACCTACTGCGCCAGAATCTTTGCCGCCATGACCTGGATCCAAAACAATTGTTATATTTTTTGGGTTATATGATGGTAATTTAATGGGCGCTGTTATAATAGGAGGGTTATCTTGAGTATTACTATTTAGTGTTGCTTCGGAATTTTGAGTTGAATTTGTGCTTAATTGAGTGGGGTTTGTATTTTCTTTTTTGTCAGATATATTTAAATTTATGACAAGGATTTTGTTGTTAGGCTTCGATAGGGTTATGCCGTATTGGTAATTTGGGTTTAGTTTAAAATATATGCGTGTTTGGTTGGAAAGCTGTTTTAATATAATGTTTTCTATATTATAATTGGGTTTTAAAGGAGTATTTATTGTGCAAGTATTTGTTCCAATATAGAAAAGGTCATTAGAAAGTCTAATATATGTGTAATTTTCTAATGTGTCAAATTGAAGCATTATTGTTTGTTTTGTTTGGGAAATTTTTGTTATATTTAAGGCATTCAGTGTAATACTAAACGCATTTGAAGTAAGTAGCAAAACAAACAGAGCAATTAAAATTGTTGCTTTTTTCATCATCTGACATTATACTAACATACGGTTGTTATTGCAAGGTGTATTTCTAATGTGCTGTAAGTTGCTTGATTTTTGTTGTAATTTTGATTTATTAAAGATAGAGTTTGATGAAAAAAATTAAGAAGTTAATAATCATAAATACGATTCTGCTTTTTGTTGCGCTAGCATTTGTTGTGTATGCTATTTTTTCATTTGAAAATTTTGTAAATCAGCCTAATACGAATATTAAGAAGAAGATTTATATGGTTATTTTACCAGACCAATCTGTTTTATCAATATCTGAAGACTTGCAAAAGGAAGGTATAATAAAAAGGTATGATTGGTTTTACTATTATGTGCGTTTATCTGGAAAATCTCAAGATATAAAAGCTGGCGTACATTTATTCTATACAAATTACTCGCCAAAGCAAACGCTAAATGAGCTTATTGGTGAAAACAAAAATGATGTAATTTTTTCAATACCACCTGGTTTTGATATTCAAAGGATTGCACATAGGCTAAATAAGATGGGTTTTGATGGGGGTGAGTTTTATAAGCTGGCTAATTCTAAATCGAACACTTACGAATTACTACATTTTAAAGCTTCAAATATGGAAGGTTTTTTGGGTGCTGGTGATTATTTTGTAGAAAAAAACGAAAAGCCGTCTGTTTTATTAAAACTTATGTTAGACCAATTTAAAAATGACTATGCCGACTTAGCTAACTTTGACCGCATTGATAAAAATTTGTACGGCAAGGTTATCGTTGCATCATTAGTAGAAAAAGAAGCCAAAGTAAACTCTGAAAGACCTTTAATTGCAAGTGTGATTTACAATAGATTGAAAAAAAATATGTTGTTGCAGATAGATTCTTCTGTAATATACGGTATAAAAGATTTTAATGGTAAGTTAACCATACACGATCTTGAAAATAAAAAAAACATATACAATACCTATGTGTATAAAGGTTTGCCACCAACACCTATTTGTTCTCCAAGCTATGAATCATTAAAAGCAGCGTTTGATCCAGCAAAAACTGATTATTTATACTTTGTATCGAAAAATGACGGCAGGCATGTTTTTTCTACTTCGCTAAAACAGCAAAACTACTGGGTAGATATATATCAGAAAGGCAAAAAACAATGAAATACTACATTAAAACATTTGGTTGTCAGATGAATGAGAGAGATTCTGAAAAAATTGAATCAATACTTCAAGAAAATGGTTATGAAAAGGCAGGTATTAAAGAGGCTGATATTGTGATTGTAAATTCGTGTGCAGTGAGAGAAAAATCAGAAAAAAAAATATTTAGTGAAATTGGACGAATCAGAAATTTAAATAAAAAGGCAAAGTTTATTTCAATGGGTTGTGTTGCACAAATTTTCCCACAAAAACTTTCTAAAATATCAGATGTTGTATTAGGAACTGCATCTATTTATGAATTTAAAAACATATTTAATAATAATTTAAATGGTATTTTTGTTTCTGAAAAAATAATTGAGCCAGATTACATATTTAGCCATTTAAAAAGTCATTCTGCATATATTGATATTATTTATGGGTGTGATAATTTTTGCACTTATTGTGTAGTCCCATATACTAGACTTAGAGAAGTATCTAGATCGTATAATTCTATTATACAAGAAATAAAGAATTCAGTTGAAATTGGCGCAAAAGAAGTTATATTATTAGGTCAGAATGTGAACTCATACAATTTTGATGGAGTTAATTTTATTAGGTTGTTAGAAATGATAAATAAAATAGATGGAGTAAAAAGGATAAGATTTGTAACATCGCACCCAAAAGATTTTAGCGAAGATTTGGCAAAAGCAATCTCAAATTTAGATAAAGTATGTGAACATTTGCACTTGCCACTTCAATCTGGTTCTGATAGGATATTAAAATTGATGCGTAGGAAGTATAGTTTTAAAGAATTTGCTAAAAAGATAGAGTACTTCAGAAAATACAACCCAAAAGGCTCTATAACGAGTGATATTATTGTAGGCTTTCCTAGTGAAACAGAAGAGGATTTTAAACAAACACTAATGGCTTTAAAAGAAATTCAATTTGATGAAATTTATTCTTTTAAATACTCTAATAGACCTTTTGCAAAGGCTGCTTTAATGCCTAACCAAGTTAGCGAAGAAGAAAAGAAAGAAAGACTATCAATCGTGCAAGAGTTGCAGTCAGAAATTAGTGAGCAAATTAACAAGCGTTATTTAGGTAGTATTCAAGAAGTGTTAGTTGAATCGAAAGCCAAAGCTTTTAATCAAGTGCAAACAAGAACCAGAACAAACAAAATAGTAAATATTGATAATTCTACATTAAACATCAAAGACGGTGATTTAATTCTGACTAAAATAACAAAAATTAATCGACATAGCTTTAATGGTGATATATGTATAAACTAGAAATAGCTGACTTAGTATTGAGCGACAATAAAAATCAAGCGCAAATAATCTTTGAAGATGAAAACGGCGATTTTTATGCATTTTCGTTGACACCAGAGCGAGCAAGACTTGTGTATCTTTTGGTATACCAGACATATGTTCAAAAAAATACTATATACGAGGTTTTTTTAAACTTTATAGGCGCACTTGGTATAAAAGTAAAGTCCGTTGTCATTGAAGATGTTGAAAATTTAAGCGCGTATTTGGTTTTAGAAACACAAGATTTGCAAGATATAAAAATGACAATATGTACGCAAGATGCTTTTGTTATTGGCCTTATGTCACAAGCTGAATTTTACATTAAAAAAGATACTTGCTTTGTTGATCATGTTGAGTATTGTTGGCTTGATTTTGTTAAGCGCTTTTTAGGGGGCTGATTGAATATAAGAGAACGCATAGAAAAAAACGAAGAGCTTTACTTGTGTAAATTTGCTGCAAAATCAAGCCAAACAAAAGGTAGGTTAAAACCAGAAGAAAAAGACGATATAAGAACCGATTATATGCGCGATAGAGATAGGGTTATTCACTCTAAATCGTTTCGTAGATTAAAACATAAAACACAGGTATTTTTTTCACCACTTGGAGATCATTATCGAACGCGTATGACGCATACATTAGAAGTATCTCAGGTAGCAAGAACTATTGCTGTTGCATTAGGCTTAAATGAAACGCTTACAGAGGCTGTAGGCTTAGCACATGATTTAGGTCACACGCCGTTTGGACACGCGGGTGAGGCTGTTCTAAATAAAAAAACACATGGAAAATTTAAGCACTGGTTTCAAAGCTTAAGGGTGGTTGATGTATTGGAAAAAGATGGTCAAGGTTTGAATTTAACATACGAAGTTAGAGATGGGATAGTAAAGCACTCAAAAGGAAGAGGCGATATTTTGCTTGATAAGGAATCTAGCTCAGTTACACTTGAGGGTCAGATTGTGCGTATAGCAGATATTATTGCTTATGTAAATCACGATATAGATGATGCGCAACGAGCAAAAATAATTGATAAAATACCACAGAGATTATCGGGTGTTCTTGGTGATACGCATTCAAAAAGAATAACTACAATGGTAAAAAGCGTTGTAAAGCAAACACAAGACTCTAATTACGAGCAAATTTTGATGGAAAAGGAAATTTTAGAGTGCTTGAGTGAACTGAGGAATTTTTTGTTTGAAAATGTTTATATGTCTTGCGCAATTCAAAGCGAAATATCAAAAAGTTCTAAAATCATTAACGATTTATTTGATTATTTTTACGAGCATATTGATCTTATACCCCAGTACGGGTCTACAAAAGAAGAATCTGTGGCAGATTACATTTCTGGTATGACAGATAGGTACGCAATGGATTTATACTATAAAATTTTTATACCAAAATCTTGGGCTATTACATAAAAAAGGGGGAATTTGTGTTTGATTTTGCTCAAAATTTGATTAATTATGCTAAAAAAAAGGGTTTTAATCAGTCTGAAGTTTATATTGAAAAATTTATAGAAAAGTCTTTTGACCTAAAAAATGAGTCTGATTATTCAAAAGGGTTAAGCGAGACAATTGGCGTTGCTTTAAGACTTATTAAGGATGATTATGTCTTTTTTGTAAACTCTACACTTAATGACGAGAAAAAAGTAGAAGATATGATTGATAGTGTTTCTTTAATTAGTTTTTCAAAGAAAATTGATGCTTCTATTCTGCCAAAATCTGATTATGAATTCAGCTTTAGTGAAGTTAATGAGTATGATGAGTCAAAAATTAAAGAGACCATTTATGAGATGAGTTCTATTGCAAAAAATTTTGATAAACGTATACAACAGGTTAAATCTTCTTCTATGAATATAAATGAAAAATATATATGGGTGTTAAATTCGTTTGGCCTTAAAGCACATCAGGCTTATAATGTTGTTGAGTCACAAGTTAGCGTTCTCGCAAAAGACAAAATCGAAGAAATGGGTTGGTGTGACGAAAAAAGATTTAGCTTAAATGATATAGATTTTACAAATATTGCTAAAACAGCATCTGGGCGAGCGGTAGAAAAATTATCACCATCAAGTTTTTCAACAAAAAAATTAAGTGTTGTGTTATCAAGCGAAGTAATGTCTTATATGCTTAAGTATTTTTTTAATATTTTTAGCGCCCAAAGTGTTATAGACAAAACTACAAAGTTAGAAATTGGCAAAAAAGCGTTTTCAAGTTCGGTTACTATTCTTGATGATAGCACATCAAAAGGTGGTATAAAATTTTTTATTGATGAAGAAGGTATGCAAAAGTTGCCTACCGTTGTAGCACAAAACGGTGAATTAAAGACTTTTTTGCACAATACTTACACAAGCTATAAGCTCAATTGTCAAAATACGGCTAATGCAAGGCGTTTTGGTTTTAACAATACAGTGAAGGTAGGTCCTGCTAATTTTTATCTAAAACCTTCAAATGAAAGTTTAAGTGATTTATTAAACTCAGTAGATGGTTTTTACATTACAGAAATTATGGGAATGCATATGGCAAACCCGATAAGTGGAGATTTTTCTTTAGGTGTTAATGGTTTCTTGATTGAATCTGGGCAGAAAATAAAATATATCAAAGCATCTACTTTTGCAGATAATTTTTATAATATGTTGAACAAAGTAATTAAAGTGGCAAATGATGTATATTTTAGTGGTTCTGTAGGAAGTCCTTCTGTTTGGGTAGCAGATTGTATAATTGGAGGGGAAGGTTGAGCTTAGTAATATTGGATTTTGGGTCTCAATATACACAGTTAATTGCAAGGCGCATTAGACAAATGGGTTATTATGCGGAAATTTTACCTTATAATGCAAAACTAAAAGATAATGTAAAAGGTATAATTTTATCTGGATCTCCAGCTAGTGTTTACGAGAAAAATGCTCCTAAACCGGATGATTCTATATATGCTATTAATGTTCCTATACTTGGTATTTGCTATGGTATGCAGCTTATTGCAGAAAAATTCGGTGGCGAAGTTAGCAATGCGCAAAAAAGAGAATATGGGTATGCGGAAATCTTTTTCGAAAAAGAAGATGATCTTTTTTATAATATTAACAACAAAAATATTGTGTGGATGTCTCACGCAGATAAAATTGATAAGCTACCAAATGGATTTGAGGCAATCTGCTACACACAAAATTCACCTTATGCTGCTATTAGAAATTTGGATAAGAAAATATGGGCAATACAATTTCATCCAGAAGTTTCACATACCCAAAATGGCAATATAATCCTTGAAAATTTTGCTTCAACAATATGTGGTTTGAAAAAGGATTGGGATATGGGTGATTTTTTGGAGAAAACTATTAATGAGATAAGGCAAGAAGTTAAGGACAAAAAAGTTTTGTGTGCAATATCTGGCGGCGTTGATTCTTCTGTTTTGGTAGTGTTGCTCAATAAAGCGCTAGGGGATAATGTAATACCTTTATTTATAAACAATGGTTTATTGCGCAAAAATGAAGAAATATCCGTTCAAAAAGCATTTGAAAAGTTTGGTATAAAGATAAACTATATTGATGCAAGTGAGGTTTTTTTATCAAAATTAAAAAAAGTGAAAGATCCAGAAAAAAAACGCAAGATTATTGGGCATACTTTTATTGATGTATTTAGAGATTTTGTATCGAAACTTGAGGGTGTTGAGTATCTTGCGCAAGGCACGCTTTATCCAGATGTCATTGAAAGTGTATCCGTTAAAGGTCCATCAGATGTAATAAAAAGCCACCATAACGTGGGAGGCTTACCAAAAGATTTAAAATTTAAACTTATAGAGCCATTTAGGTTTTTATTTAAAGATGAGGTAAGACAACTTGCAAGACAACTAAACTTAGATGATTCCTTTATCAACAGGCATCCATTTCCAGGACCAGGCTTAGCTATTAGAATTATTGGCGAATTAACAAGACAAAAATTAGATATTTTAAGGCAGGCGGATGCTATAATATTAGAAGAGATCAAAAAAAGTGGTTTTTACGACAAAGTTTGGCAAGCTTTTGGCGTATTGCTTGATTTAAAAAGCGTAGGTGTAATGGGTGATAAAAGAACTTATGATTATACTGTTGTGGTAAGAGTTGTGGAAAGCTTAGATGGCATGACAGCAAACTGGGTATATTTACCACAAGAGGTTTTAAATACTATATCTACAAGGATAATAAACGAAGTGCAAAGGGTAAATCGTGTGGTTTTGGATATTTCAAATAAACCACCAGCAACTATAGAGTGGGAGTAATGTGGAAAAACGCCTTGTATTGAGTGATCCAGCGTATTTGGGTAATGTTTTTTACAACCGCAAGGATACATTAAAAAAAGTTGAGCAGAAACTTAATGTTTTTATTATTTTTAGGGGAGGAGAGGTTTTAATTAAAGGAAGTGACAAAAACATACAGCTTGCTTATAACTATTTAAAAAATATAAATGATATGGTGGATAAAGGTATACTTGTTGGGGAGAATGCTATAGATAGTTTAATTTCTGAGCTTGATAACGATAATGCTCTAAACGCAAAAGCGGTTTTTAACCCACCAAAAACGCACTCGAAAATAAAAACCATATTACCTAAAAATGTTAATCAAGCAAAGTATTTAGAGCTTATTGAAAAAAATACCATAACTTTTGGCATAGGACCAGCTGGTACAGGCAAAACTTACTTGGCTGTTTTTGCAGCCATTAATGCTTTGCTTGAAAAAAGGGTTAAAAGAATAATACTAACAAGGCCAGCTGTAGAAGCGGGCGAAAAGCTGGGTTTTTTACCTGGTACATTGTATGAAAAAATTGACCCTTACATGAAACCTCTATATGATGCACTGTATGATTGTATAGAAACTGAGCTTTCACTAAAACTTATTGATCAAGGAAAAATTGAAATAGAGCCACTTGCTTATATGCGTGGAAGAACACTTAATAATGCCTTTATTATTTTAGATGAAGCACAAAATACAACGGTAAGTCAGATGAAAATGTTTTTGACGCGCACGGGGTTTGATTCAAAAGTGGTAATAACAGGTGATATAACACAAATTGATTTACCTCATAATATAAAAAGTGGTTTAGCTGATGCAGTTAATTTACTAAAGAAACTCAATTTAGAGTCAATTGGGTTTGTTGATTTTAAAAAGGAAGATGTGTTAAGGAACCCTATAGTTTCAAAGATTGTTGAAGCGTATGAAAAAAGAGATAAAGATAATCAAGAAAGCAAAAATATTTATTGAAAAATATCAACATTTTTTTACAAATGAATTTCTGCTTGCATTAATTTTCTTTGTAATGATTGTTTTTTTAATAGTTCCAAAAAGTAAATTAGGTATCAGTGCGCTCAAGATAGGTGATGTAGCGCCAAAAACAATTCGCTCAAATGTATCAATGTTAGTTGAAGATCCATATGCTACTCAAGCAAAGATCCAGCAGGTAGAAGAGGCAGTACCTAATGTATTTTATTATAATCCAGAATTATACGATAATTTATACGAAAAAATATTGAATGCGTTTAACGATATTTCTAATATTAAAGATAAAACAGCTGCATTAGAGAAATTTAATCAAGATTTAGACTTAAACTTAGATCAAGATACTTTTAATTTAATTTTAAAGAATAAAAGCACTATTTTACAATTTACCAATACGATTCTAAAAGATATTAACCGTTACTATGTTTTGTCTGGACCTTCAGACTACCAATATGTCAAAAATCAAATTTTAATATACAATACGGAATTAAAAACTAGTAGATTAGAAACTAATACAGAGAAGTTTATTGATTTGAATACGGCAAAAGCACTATCGTATGATAAGTTGCACTGGTCTGTACCAAATTCACAATTGAGAAAATTAATTATTGAATTTGTTTTTTCTATAGTTAAACCCAATGCTTACTACAATTCACAAAAAACACAGGAGCTTAAAAAACAAGCTAAAGAAAAAGTTGTACCTGTATACTTAAAATTATCCCAAGGGGAAGTTGTTGTTAGAGAAGGAGATGTGATTGATCGAAATGCTTATGTAAAATTAAAAGCACTAAATTCTTTACTCGAAGTAAAAAATAGGTTTTTGGATTTAATCGGGATTATTGCTATTCTCGTTGTTTTTTTCCTAACTTCAGCATTTATTTATAAAAAACTTAGACCAACTGAAAAATTTCCATATAAGAAATTAATTTTAATAACAGGCTCAATAGTTCTGTTGCAGATTATTTTAATTAAAGTGTTTTACTTTTTATCTGTAGTTGTAGGTTACTACTCCCCTGATTTTCCAAAAAGCGTTTTATTATATCTAATACCTTTTGCTGTTGCTTCAATTTTAGGCGTTTTGCTTGTTGGTTTTAAATATTCAATTTCCATTTCTCTTATTACTGTTATTTTAGCATCAATAACAGTAGATAACAGTCTTAGATTTATGATATTTATTTATTCCTTTTTAGATAGTGTAGTTGCTAGCATATACCTTGTGGACAACAGAAACAGAAGTGGTATTGTTAGGACAGGCTTTATAATATCGCTTATCAATGCTGCACTTATAGTAATATTTTACATGCTTCAAAGCAATAATTTATTTAATACCGTTACTTTAATTAGCGTTGGTCTTGGTGCACTAAATGGTATATTGACAGCAATTATTATAAGTGGTGTGTTGCCAATTTTTGAGTGGTTATTTGATATTGCAACAAATGTTAAGCTAGTCGAGCTTGGAAATCTTAACCACCCGTTACTTAAGGAGCTTGCTATAAAAACACCAGGTACTTACCACCATAGTATAGTTGTATCGAGTTTATCAGAAGCAGCTTGTCAAGCAATCGGAGCAAATTCGCTACTTGCAAAAGTAGGTTCTTATTATCACGATATAGGAAAAATTAAAAAACCAACATACTTTATTGAAAATCAATTTGATACAGAAAACCCACACGATAGACTGATGCCGTATGTAAGCAGTCTAATTATTAAAAATCATGTAAAGGATGGTGTAGAGACAGGTAAAAAATATAGACTTGGCTCTCAAATTATTGATATAATAGAACAACATCACGGCACAATGATTGTGAAGTATTTTTACGATAAAGCTAAAGATATGGGATTAAACCCAAATGAAGAAGATTTTCGCTACCCAGGTCCCAAACCTCAATCAAAAGAATCAGGCATTGTGATGCTTGCAGATAAAGTTGAAGCAGCAACCAAAAATTTAAATGAACCTACAATCACACATTTAAAAAATTATGTTAAGAATCTGACAAATGAGATTTTTTTAGATGGTCAATTGGATGAATCTGATTTATCTTTAAGAGAATTAAACCTAATTGTTGATAGTTTTGTCAGTGTGTTGATAGGTATATTTCATCATAGGATAAAATATAAATGAAAGCCATTATAGACGAATGCGGGTTGAATAATAAAGCTTATTTTAAAAAATTTCTTGGTTTTTTGTACAAAAAATACAATATTTCAAGAAAAAAAGAAATAAATCTATTATTTTGCGGTATTGATAAAATAAAAGAATTGAATAAACAATACAGAAGAAAAAAAAGCCCGACCAATGTGTTGTCTTTTTACGGGTATGATGATAATATATTAGGAGATATTGCCATATGCTGCGAAGTGGCAAAAATAGAGGCTAAAAAGTTAAATATGGATGAGAAAGAGTATATATTATTTTTAATCACTCATGGTTTTTTGCATCTTTTAGGCTATAACCACGATACTATGCAAGATTATGAAACAATGGTTAATTTACAAAAACAAATTTTGCAGGAATGGAGTAAAATATGAAAAAAAAGCTTTTGTTAGCGTTACCAGTTATTGCTTTTGGTGTATGCTTTGGCAAAAAAACAAAAGTAATTGAACAAGCAAAACAAGATATAAATAATATTTTTGAAAAAGACCCGGCTGCAAGGAGTGTATCAGAAGTAATATTGTGCTACCCAGGGCTTCATGCTTTATGGATGCACAGATTATCTCACTTTTTATGGAATAAAAATTTAAAACTTATAGCACGGTTTAGTTCTCATGTTAGCAGATTTTTAACTGGTATTGAGATTCATCCTGCGGCAAAAATTGGTAAAAATTTTTTCATTGACCACGGTATGGGTGTTGTTATTGGCGAAACTGCTGAGATTGGAGACAATGTCACACTTTATCAAGGGGTTACACTTGGAGGCACAAGTTTAGAAAAGGTAAAAAGACACCCTACTTTAGGAAACAATATAGTAGTAGGCGGTGGAGCAAAGATACTGGGCGCTTTTAAAATAGGTGATAATTCAAAAATTGGCTCAAATAGCGTAGTAGTTAGAGAAGTACCTAATGATTCTACAGTTGTTGGAGTTCCGGGCAAAATTATTAAAAAAGAGCCATCAGAGGAGAAAAAAGACTTTGATCATACAAAAATGCCTGATGTTGAAGGTAAGTTATTTAGGTATCTTTTACATAGAATTGAAGAGTTAGAGAAAGAAATTCAGGCTATGGGTAAAGGCGATAAGGAATTTATAAAACAAGAAGAAGAAAAAAATTTACAGGAATTAAAAAACATAGAAAATTATATAAAGAGTTTTGATATAGGCTTAGGAGGGGTAAATGGGAAAAATGACAATTAGCCAAAAGATTTTGGCAAAACATGCAAACAGGGAGTTTGTTAAACCCGGCGAGATTATATTAGCCGATGTAGATTTAGCATTTGCAAACGATGTTACAGCGCCAATTGTAATAAAATTTGTAAATGACTTAGGTGGAGTGATTGCAAATAAAGACAAAATAGCCCTTATACCAGATCATTTTACACCAAACAAAGATATAAATTCTGCTAATCAATGTAAAATTATGCGAGATTTTGTAAAACAAAATAAGATTGAGCATTATTGGGAATCAGGAGAAGTAGGTATCGAACATGCACTTTTGCCAGAACAAGGCTTTATTAAACCCGGAATGTTGATTGTTGGGGCTGATTCACACACATGCACGCATGGGGCATTTGGTGCGTTTGCTACGGGTATGGGCAGTTCAGATGTAGGTTTTGCTTTTGCAACAGGTAAATCCTGGTTTAGAGTGCCAGAATCTATTAAGTTTGTTATAAATGGCAAGAAAAACAAATGGGTAAGCGGCAAAGATTTTATACTTAAAATTATTGGAACAATTGGCGTTGATGGAGCACTATACAAATCGATGGAGTTTTGTGGCCACGCTATATCAGAGTTATCTATGGATGATAGAATGACTATGTGCAATATGGCTATAGAAGCAGGCGGAAAAAACGGTATTATTCAAGCAGATAATATTACTATTGATTATTTGAAAGAAAGAAACATCACAGATTACGAAATATTCCAAAGCGATGATGATGCTATCTATGCCAATGTTTATGAGTTTGATGCAAGTAATATAGAACCACAAATTGCGTTTCCACATTTGCCAGAAAACACAAAAGGAATAAGCGAAATTAAAGAAGATATTAAAATTGACCAGGCTTTTATTGGTTCGTGCACTAATGGTCGTATAAGCGATTTAAGAATCGCTGCGCAGATTTTAAAAAATAACAAAGTTGCAAAGTATGTACGTTTAATTGTTATACCAGCTACAGTTGAAATTTACAAACAAGCTTTAAAAGAAGGCTTATTTGATATATTTTTAGAGTCAGGCGCTGTTATCTCAACACCTACCTGTGGTCCTTGTCTTGGTGGTCATATGGGCATATTAGCCGATGGTGAGGTAGCAATTTCTACATCAAATAGAAACTTTGTAGGTAGGATGGGTTCGCCAAAATCGTTTGTATATCTAGCAAACCCAGCTGTTGTTGCAGCAAGTGCAATAGCGGGGAAAATTATAAACCCAGATGAGGTGGTAAAATGATTGTAGCAAAAGTTTGGAAATTTGGAGACAATATTGATACTGACCTAATAATACCAGCAAGGTATTTAAATACTTCTGATGAAATTGAGCTTGCAAAACACTGTATGGAAGATGCAGACCCAGAGTTTGTAAAAAAAGCTAAAAAAGGTGATTGCATCGTAGCTGGTTTTAATTTTGGCAGCGGTTCATCTAGAGAACATGCCCCAATTGCCATTAAAGCAGCAGGTATATCATGCGTTATAGCAAAATCCTTTGCAAGAATTTTTTATAGAAATGCGTTTAACATTGGTCTTCCTATATTAGAATTACCTCAAACAGACAAAATTGACGAAGGGGATATTTTAGAAATCGATACGAAAACAGGTAAAATTTTTAATAAAACTAAAAATCAAACTTACCAGGCAACGGCTATACCAGAATTTATGCAAGAGTTGATTGAAAGCGGTGGCTTATTCAATTATGCCAAAAAAATGATTCAAAAAGGAGCTTAAAATGTCTAAATTTGTAATTTCTGTAATGGAAGGTGATGGGATTGGTCCAGAAATAGTTAAAGAGGGCATTAAGGTTTTAGAAGAGGTAGCAAAAAGGTTTAACCACAATTTTGAGTACAAGTATGTGTATGTAGGTGGTTGTTCAATAGATAAGTTTGGTGTACCGCTAACACAAGAAACAATTGATATAATTCTTTCAACTGATGCATTGTTTTTTGGATCAGTAGGTGGACCAAAATGGGAAAATTTACCACATCACCTGAAACCTGAAGCAGGACTTTTGGGTATTAGAAAAGCTTTAGGTGCATTTGCAAATCTTAGGCCTGCAAAGGTATTTAAAGAACTCATTGATGCTTCAACGCTAAAAAAAGAAGTAATAGATGGTATAGATTTACTTGTTGTAAGAGAGCTAACTGGAGGTATTTATTTTGGAGAGCCACGCGGATTTAGTGAAGATAAGAAGAAAGCCTTTAACACAATGGTTTATACAGATGAAGAAGTAAGGCGCATAGCAAAACTTGCATTTGAAATAGCAAGACAAAGAAGAAAAAAACTAACCAGCGTTGATAAAGCAAATGTATTGGAAGTATCACAGTTTTGGAGAGATATTGTAATTGAGGTATCAAAAGATTACCCAGATGTAGAATTAAACCATATGTATGTGGATAATGCTGCTATGCAGCTAGTAAGAAACCCAAAACAATTTGATGTAATTGTCACAGGCAATATTTTTGGCGATATTTTAAGTGATGAAGCCAGCATGCTAACGGGATCAATTGGTATGCTTGCAAGTGCATCTGTAGGCGGCAAGGTAGGTTTGTTTGAGCCTATTCATGGTTCAGCACCTGATATTGCAGGTCTTGGTATAGCAAACCCGATTGCACAGATTGAATCTCTAGCTATGCTTTTGAAATATGGACTTAAACTCGACAAAGAAGCAAAATGCGTGGAGGATGCCGTAGCGTTGGTTTTAAAAATGGGCTATAGAACGAAAGATATTGCAACACCATCTGACAAAAAGGTAAATACCACACAAATGGGTGATTTAATAGCAAAAGCAGTTAGCGAGGTATGAGCGAAGTTTACTTCAAAAAAGTTCAATTTGTGGGCAGCTTTTTGCAAGCGCCCACAAGGCTTGAACTACCTCAGTTTGTTTTTTGCGGTAGGAGTAATGTAGGTAAATCTTCTTTAATTAACGCTTTAGTGAATCAAAAAATTGCCAATGTAAGCAAAACCCCTGGTAAAACAACCACTATAAATGCTTTTATTGTAGATGAAAAATTTTACTTAATTGATGTACCAGGATACGGTTTTGCAAAACGCTCAAAGTCCATGATAAATGCTTGGAAAAAGCCTATAGAAGACTATTTATTAAATGCCAATATGTTGCAAATAGTTTTTTTACTTATAGATGCACGAGTATCACTTATGATATCTGATGAGCTTTTTTTGGAGTGGCTAAACTACAATAACTTAAACACGGTAGTTTTGCTTACAAAAATTGATAAAGCCTCGCAATCCCAATTAGCACTTACAAAAAAACACTTGCAAAAATTTAACTTACAATATATTCAAACATCGTCATTCTCAAAAAAAGGCATAGATAAGCTTGCACAATTGATTATGCAAGCTTGCGATATTGGTTTTAATTTAGAGTTATTTTCTTAGTCCATTTAAGCCCGCTAACGTCAGTTAACTCCACAGTGTAATTACCAGATGTAAGCGATATATCTTTTTGTGGGTTGATATTTATTGTCGCCTTTGCGCCAAGTGGAACTACAAGCGAAAATTTATTTGGTGTAATTTTGTTAAAATAGTAATTTTTAATATCATTTTTTGTGATATTTTTAATATTTGGTTTTATATTTTCTACAACATTTCCTTTATTATCCAAAACTGCTATTTCTTCAACAAATGCACCGTATGTATCAGGACCGTTTGTGCGGTAAATAGTTAAGTTTAAAGAACCATTTGTTTTTATTTTTGCATTTAAAATTTCAATTTTTGGAAGCTTAGATAAATTATACAGCTTTCCATATAAACCACCATGCAGTGCCTGATAGGTGTATAATGTAATAAACATAGCAATTACGCTTAAAATTAAACCTTCTGTTTTAATGAAAGATTCACTTTTTCTTGAATTATTTGAAGCTAAAAGTGTTAATAATTTTGATGTTTTATCTTTAAAAAACACATAATCCAAAGAAAATAAACCCCCACCTAAGCTAAATATAACAAGCCCAGTTGCTATACCGGCTATACCTATTTGCCACTCATCTACACATGTTGAGCCAAGCCAACCAGAACCAAGCAGTATACCAAGAGAAAGCAATGTAGCACCTATAGCAGATAACCTACTAAAGAGTCCAAAGAGCAAACCGATGCCTACAAGACCTTCAATAATAGTAAATGTAACTAAAAAAATGTACATCAAATGAGGATTAGTAATAAGGTATTCTATCATTGGTTTAATAAATAATGCATGCGGTAAAAAATGATTGAATGCGTGACCCATAAACGCAGGTGAGTTTGGATCTAACTTTTGTGGGTCATTTACCACTCTTCTTAAAAATGCACTCAAAAACTGCCAACCCAAAACTAAGCGAATAGGTGTTGCAAGTGTTGAAATACTAGCAAAAGAAAAAGATTTAGTATTAGACATCAAAACCCCCCAAACAATTAATGTATTAAACCAAACGTTCTTGCAAACATGTAAAAGGCTAAGATAATTACAAAGTAGGAAAATATTCGAGTTAAAAACCCAGCTTTTACCTTTTTTGCAATAACTACTCCAATAGCCATACCAACAATCGCGCCCAAACTAATGTATATAGCTTGAACAATCTCAATAGAGCCTACACCGCTTAGTCTTGAAAGAATTCCCCATAAACAGTTTAGTGCTATGACAAGCAGACTTGTAGCAATAGCGTCTTTCATTGGAAAATCTAAAATTAAAACAAGCGTTGGAACAATTAAAAAGCCACCACCAACACCAAAAAAGCCTGTCATTAAACCAATGCCAAAACCAGATAAAACAAACTTAAGCCATGCTTTAGCGCCTTTTATATTTTTAAGGCTAATGGGTCCTTGAGTTTCTTTTTTATTTTGATACTCTTTTTGTTTTAGCATTAATACGCCAATAACTAACATCAATATTGAAAAGCCATACAGTATGATTTTAGAAGGCACTAAAGAATTGATATACGAGCCTAAAAATGCACCAAATATACCAGCAATAGAAAATACAATCGATATTTTCCAATGTACATACTTTTGCTTTCCAATCATATACTGAATGGCGCCAGCTAAAGAACCAACACCAACTACAACCAAGCTTGTACCTGTTGCGCTATGTACATTCATCTTCAGCAAGTATAACAATATAGGTATGGTTATGATTGATCCGCCTGCGCCTGTAAGACCAAGAGTTAGTCCAATGATAATTCCGTATATTACTTCCATGTAAATTATACTAATTAATAAAAATTTTTTGTCAATACTAATTAATAATTATTTGCGCTAAACTTGACAATTTTTATCAGATTTGTTAGAATAATAATAACTTTATTATTCAGATAAGGAGGCTTTCGATGAAACCAAAGATTGTCATATTAGGAAGTGGTTTTGCTGGGTTTGGCGCCTTTTATAGTTTTGTAAAAAAAATTAACGATAAAGTTGATATCAGCGTTGTTGATTCTAGTGTTTTTAGCTTATCAAAGCCTATTTTACCAGAAGTTGCATTTGGAGAAAGGGCATTGAATGAAGCGTTAATACCAATTGGTAAATACATCGAAAAGTACAACCATACATTCATAAGAAAAGAAGTTAAATTCATTAACCCAGAAACAAATCAGGTAATTTTAGAAGATGATTCAAGCCTAAGTTACGATTATCTTATCATAAGTTTGGGTGCTGTAAAAGATTATGATGCAATCGAAGGCTTTAAAGAATATGGCTACTCTATATGTGATTATTCTCAGGCGCTGAGATTTTTAGATAGAAGGGCAAGCTCAATCGGCAATAATGTAGTTATTGGGGCATGTTTAACGCAGTGGGGTAGTGCATCAATGGTTAAGACGCTTGCAGCTCCTTGTGAGGGGCCAATAGGCGAGATAATGTTTATGCTAGATTATTATCTAAGAAAACATAACAGGAGAGACAAAACCAACATAACTGTATTTACGCCCGGTGAGATTTTTTTTGAGGATGTAGGCGAGCGTGTTCATAAGAATATGGAGCCAGTGATAAAAAAAAGTAATATAAATGTCGTTACAAAAAAAATTTTAAAACGGATTGACAAAGAGTATGTAGAATTTGAAGATTCAAGCAGACTTGAATGCGATATGGCTATAATTATTCCGCCGTATCGCGGTCAAAAATTTTTGATTGATTCAAATATTAGTGATGAAGCTGGTTTTATACCTACAGATAAACATATGCGACATACTACTTATAAAAATATATTTGCTGCTGGCGATATAAACGCTACTTCTATGCCAAAATTAGGGCACATAGCTGTAAAACAGTCCCACACAGCAGCAAGCGTCATAATTAGCGAAATAACGCAAAAAGAAGAAATTATCCCTTTTGAGCCAGAAATATTGTGCATAATGAATAGGGGAGAAGAAGCAACACTAATACTATCAAATTGGATGTATGGAGGAAATGTTGATTTAACATTTAACGGTAAGATTTCTAAGTTTATGAAGATGGGTTTTGATGCATTTTACTTTTATTCTCATGGCAAAATGCCTCCAAAATGGTCTGAAGATTATTTAAATAAATTATTAGTAAAGTGTTTAAATAAGTAAATAAGTTTTTAAGCTTGAATTAATTCTGTAATTTAGTATAATAAGTACTTATGAAAATAAAAGAATATGCACAATTTGATACTGTAGATATTGTGCAATTAATTAGAAAAAAGCAAGTAAGTGCCCAAGAGATTTTAGAAACTGCTATAAATCAAATTGAAATTCTTAACCCAAAACTAAATGCAGTTATATCTACATTTTATGATTTTGCTAAAGAACAATTAAAAAAAGCAGATAAAAACTTGCCTTTATATGGTACGGTAATTTTATTAAAAGATAGCTTACACGATGTAGAAGGAACTTTTTCTACACTAGGCTCAAGGCTTTTAAAGAACTATGTTTCTAAACAAACATCGACATTTGTGCAGCGTTTGTTAGATGCTGGCTGTATTGCAGTGGGTAAAACAAATCTACCTGAATTTGCCTTAATGGGAACAACCGAGCCAAAACTTTTTGGTCCTACAAGAAATCCATTTAATCCTGATTATTCTCCTGGTGGATCAAGCGGTGGCTCAGCAGTAAGTGTTGCAAGTGGCATGGTAAGTGCGGCAACTGGCAATGACGGTGGTGGTTCAATTAGGATTCCTGCATCTATGTGCGGTTTATTTGGGTTTAAGCCTTCAAGGTATTTTACGCCAATGGGTAGTGAGTTTTTTGATACCTGGATGGGTCTTGTAGTAAATCATGTATTAACAAAAAGTGTTAGAGATAGTGCACTATTTTTAGATATAGAGTATGGCTTTGATGGTCCTATTTATTTCAAAAAACCTATCGAGTCTTTTGAAAAAGAGCTAAATAAACCACTTAAACCTTTAAAAATAGCTTTAAACACACACTCTTTTTTGGGAAGCGTAAATAGCGAAATTATAAAAACAACACTTGAAGCTGCAAGAACACTAGAAGGTCTTGGTCATATTATCGAAGAAGATGAACCAAAGGTAGATTTTGAAAAGCTCTATGATACCTATATTGATTCAATGTTTATCGAAACTGCTTTTTTGTTTGATTATTTAGAAAATAAACTGTGCAAAAAAATTACAATTAACGATGTTGAGCCATCAACTTATATACTTGCAAAGATAGGGGATAAATTAAATGCAAAATTAAACATACAAATTAAACATTTGTGGGATAATACAGCTTTTTATATGCGTTCTTTTTTTGAAAAATACGATGCCTATATGACACCAACGCTTGCAAACCCACACATAAAGTTAGGTAGCCTGCTACCTTCAAATATAGAAGATTTTGGTATAAAGTCAGCTTCAAAACTTAATGCTTGCTTTTACATAAAGCCTATAGTTAAAAAAATCGCACTTAATCAGTTAAGCGCATTTCCTTTTACACAGCTAGCAAATCAAACAGGTCTTCCTGCAATGAGTATACCAGCTGGCATAAGCTCAAAAAATATACCACTTGGTGTACACTTTATGTCGGGCTATGCTAAAGATCATTTATTGCTAAGATTAGCAAGACAACTTGAAGAAACACCAATTTGGTTTAGCCCTCAAAAAAAATAAATATTATGCTTTACATAGCATTTATTTTCCTAATTCTTGGCTGGTCATATACTGCTGTCGTAACAAAAATAGCTCTAAATTATATAGATCCTTTTGATTTTACATTATGGCGTGTCTTGGTTGGATTTTTCTTTTTATTTTTAATTACAGCTTTTATGAGAAAATTGGAAAGACCAAAAAGCTTATCATGGGCTTTTTTGCTTGGTTTGTTTCAAAATGCTCTACCTGTTATTTTTTACAATCTTGCTTTAGTGTACTCTTCAGCTGGAAAAGTGACTGTTTTGGGTTATATAATGCCATTTTGGACAATACTGTTAGAACGACTAATTTTAAGGACAAAATTTGAAAAATTTAAATATATACCTATTGGTTTATCTTTTGTTGGGCTAATTCTTATTATGCAGCCATGGCATTTTAGATCCAGTGTTCTGGGATATATATTTGCAATACTCTATGGTGTAAGCTGGGGCATTGGTAATGTAATTTCTGTTATTATTTGGGAAAAATACCCGCATTGGGATGTTTTTTCTTTAACATTTTGGCAAATGATTTTCGTTGTAATAGTTGTGATGTTTTTTAGTTTACTGATCCCATCATCAAAAACTACACATATTAATAACTATTTAATTTTTGCTATACTTTATACAGGTATTATAGCAACTGCTTTTGCCTGGTTTTTATGGATATTATTGCTGAAAAAACTGCCAGTAAGCATTGTGGGTCTATCTTCTCTTGCTATTCCAGTATTTGCTATGATTGAATCATATATACAGTTACATGAAAAATTTAGTTCTTTAGATTTAACAGGTTCTTTTTTGATTATTTTATCGCTTTTGATAATTTATGTACGATCTTTACGAAAAAAGACGCAAAAAAAATAATTTCTTGCGTCCTACAAAATTTAGATTTTCTTTTCTACTTTTTTCAGCCATCCATCGGGAGCTTTTATTTTTCCTGTTTGAATACCTGTGTAGTAAGTATAGATTTTTCTTGAATATTCACCAATTTTACCATCTCCTACTGTTAGAATAGTGTTATCTTCCAAAACATACTCGCCAACTGGTGACACAACAGCAGCAGTCCCAAATCCTCCCGCTTCTATTATTTCTTTGCTTTTAATTTTTTCAATAAATTCGTCTAACAAAACTTTTTTTTGTATAACCTTAAGACCTATAGAACTTTGTAACTCAATAATTGATTCAGAAGTAATACTTTTTAGAATAGTATCTGTAAATTCTGGAATTACCACCGTTCCATCTTTTTCTATATGATAATGATTCATTGCACCAGCTTCTTCAATATACTTATTTTGAGCATCCAAATAAAGAACCTGGCTTGCACCAAATTGCTTTGCAAATTCTCCAGCCCTTAAAGAAGCTGCATAATTACCAGCTGCTTTTGATTCCCCTGTACCACCACTTACAGCTCTGTGGAATTTTTTTGTTATAAGTAATCTTATGGGTTTTGTAAACCCATCTGGGTAGTAAGGACCGCTTGGTGACAATATTACTACATATTTATAGGACTTACTGGGGTGTACACCTAATGAATCTTCGGTTGCAAACATAAAGGGTCTAATGTAGAGCGATGCACCATCTTGAATAGGAAACCACAACCTATCCACATCAATAAGTGCATGTATTGCTTCAATTTGAAAAATTTCATCGATACTTGGCATACAGAGAATTTCTGCAGATTTGTTCAATCTTTTGGCATTTTTATCAATTCTAAATGTATAAATCTCCCCATCTTGGTGCATAAAAGCTTTGCCACCTTCAAAAAGCGCTTGGCCATAATGCAAAGCGGTTGCACCAGGAAGTATTGATAGTGGTTCATAAGGCACAATCCTCGCATTTTGCCACTGACCATCTTCGTAGTCTACGATAAACATATGGTCAGTCCTAAGTTGACCAAAAGGCAAACTTTGGGTAGGTTTTAATGCCTCACTTCTTCTTTGAGATTTTGGTTTTAAAAGATAAGCAATGTTCATAAGACACTCCTAAAAATGAAAGTTACTTAGTTTTATATTACTTAATAAATTAAATGTCAAGTTTTTAAAAAGTAGTAGGTATCGTTTATTATGGTTATTGTTGCTTTATGCAGTTCAATTAGATACAAAAGATGCGCTATAGCTTCTGAATGTGCAAACCACTTTTGTGCAACAGGAAAGTCTTCCCAATTTTTATATTTTATATCCCAGTGCATTTTTGAAGCTATTTCATATGGGTTTTTGGGAACTTTTTGATCAAGCAGGCTTAGCACTTCATTTAGTCTTTCTTCGTGATGCTTTTTTAACTCATCGATTCTTTTTTGAAGGTTAAAAAAAATTCTTCTATGTCCGGGTAAAACTGTTTTAACATCTAAATGATAAACTTTATCAAGACTATCTAAATATTGCTTCAGTGGATTTTCGTTTTCATATGCTGCAGATATATTAGGTGTAATATCCTCTAACACATGGTCTGAAGAAAAAAATAACTTTAGGTTTGGTTCATATAAACAAACGATGCCTTTTGTGTGGCCAGGTGTCTTAATACATTGAAAGGCAAAACTATCATAATTTAATACTTCACCATCCTCCACAAATTTTACTTTAGCAGATAATTTACCTTTAAAAGCATATTTATAGCCTGGATGTTTTTGAATTGCATTTGAAAGGGCATCTATGGGGAAGCCATATTTTTTAGCGTATTGAGCTTCTTGCAGCCAAAACCCATCCCAATTTGTTCCTAATATGTATGGTGCATCTTCTTGTGTAAAATAAACACTAGATTGTGGTGTAGATAGTTTACCAATAAGACCACTGTGGTCTGCATGCATGTGTGTTATTAAAAAATCTGTGTTTGATAAATCAATATTTAGTTTTAAAAGTGCGTTTTTTAGAGCTTCTTCGCATTCTAGCCTATTCATACCAGTATCAATTATTAAATTTCTTTTCCCTTTGATTATGTAAGAATTTATGGATTTTAGAGGACTTTGTGGAAGCGGCACTTCGACTTTATAAATATTATCTAAAATGAGTTCTATATTAATTTAAACCTCTCCTAAATAACTTTTTCTCACATCTTCGTTTTGTAGCAAATTGTCAGCTATATTTTCCAGTACGATTTTTCCTGTTTCAAGGACATATCCATAATGCGCTATTTTGAGAGCCATTGCTGCATTTTGTTCTACAAGCAAAATTGTCATTCCTTCACGATTTAGGTGTTGTATAATTTCAAAAACTTCCTGTACTACTTTTGGTGCTAAGCCCAGTGATGGCTCATCAAGCATCAAAAGAGACGGTTCACTCATAAGTGCTCTTCCAAGCGCAAGCATTTGCTGTTCGCCCCCAGAAAGTGTGCCAGCGTATTGCTTAGAACGTTTTTTTAAAATAGGAAATATTTGGAATATCCGTTCATACTTTTCTTCTAACTCAGCAGAAAGTTTATTGAACGCGCCTATGCGCAAATTCTCTAATACTGTAAGATTGACAAACACTTTTCTTCCTTCTGGAACAAGGGCAATGCCGCGTTTGATGCGCTGGTATGTTTTTTCTTTTGATATGTTATGGGATAAAAAATTTATCTCGCCGCTTGATGGCACAAGGCCTACAATAGATTTTAGTGTGCTTGATTTTCCTGCACCGTTTGGACCAATTAAAGTAACGATTTTGCCTTCTGGTACTTCAAATGATATGTTATCTACAGCATGAATCAGTTTATAATAGACACTTAAATTTCTAATTTTTAACATTTGCTTCACCTAAGTATGCAATAATTACTTTTGGATCTTTTTGAATTTCTTCTGGAGTTCCTTCTGCTATCTTTGCACCATAATCAAGCACATAAATTTTTTGACAAATTCCCATAACAAACTTCATATCATGCTCTATTAAAAATACTGTTAGGTTAAAAGTATCTTTGATTTCTTTAATAAAGTACATTAAGGCAATCTTCTCATTAGGGTTCATGCCTGCTGCTGGCTCGTCTAGTAGTAAAAGCTTAGGAGAAGTAGCAAGTGCCCTTGCAATCTCCACTTTTCTTTGCTCGCCGTAGGAAAGACCTGTTGCTTTTAAGTGGGCTTTTTCTTTTAGATTAATCCTTTCGAGTAACTCTAGAGCTTTCTCTTTTATTTCCTTTTCCTGTTTTAAAAAGCGTGGTGTTTTTACAATAGGATCAAACAATTTATATTTAGTTTTGTGGGCAAAACCAATCATTATATTTTCAAGTACAGTTAAATTTTCAAACAACCTAATATTTTGAAATGTCCTGGCCATACCAAGTGGCACAATTTTGTATGGTTTGAAACCAGTGATGTCATTACCTTCAAAATTAATACTACCTGCGGTAGGTTTGAGATTGCATGTGATTACATTAAACATTGTGGTTTTGCCTGCTCCATTTGGGCCAATGAGACCTGTTATGCTTGATTTAGCAACACTTAATGATACATCATTTAAGGCAACTAGCCCACCAAATTTCATTGTTATATGTTCACAAGATAGTATGTTATTTTGCATTTTTTCTTCCACCTTTTATAGCACTAAATAACCAATCCCATGAAAATTCCTTTTTACCCATTATGCCTTCTCTTGCAAAAATCATTACAAAAATCAATAGTAGAGCAAATATAATCATTCGAAGACCGGGTATACCTGGCGTTGTAATACCAAATATATGCATTGGCTGATCAAATACTCTGAGTAACTCAGAACCCCAAACTATAACAATAGTTGAAATAACAGTGCCTGTGATACTTCCAAGACCACCCATAACAATAATAACAAGCAAATTAAAAGTTAAGAAAAATGTAAATAGGGTTGGAGATATGGTTGTAATCAAGTGAGCAAGCAAGCCTCCAGCAACACCTTGAAAAAAGGCACCTACAACGAATGCAATCATTTTCATTTTAAATGTATTTATACCCATTGCAATTGCGGCATCTTCGTCGTCCCTGATTGCTTTCATAGCCCTACCGTAATTAGAATTTATTATGCTCATTACAACAAAAATGGTAAATAAAAGCCACCCATAACTCCACCAAACATTTGTGAAGCTTGATATACCTTTTAGCCCAAGTGGACCGTTTGTTATTGTAATGGCATTATTTGCAATTATATCTATAACTATGCCAAAGCCTAGCGTAACGATGGCTAAGTAATCTCCTCGTGTTCTAAATACTGGAAAACCTAAAATAAAACCAAAAAATGCTGTTACTAAGCCAGCTACTATAAGCGCAGGCAGAAAAGGTAAATGAATAGAACCTAATATTGGCATAATAGGGTCTATTATAAACATTGCTTGCTTTTGGGCAGGAGTTAGGCTTAAAAGCGCTGCAGTATATGCACCTACTGCAGCAAACCCATTTGGAGCAAGTGAAAATTGACCGGTAATACCATTTATAAGATTGTAACTTACTGCAAGTATCATTGTTATTGCTATATTATTTAGGATAATGATTGTATATCTATTAAAATGGTGACTTGCGTAATATAAGAAAGCCAAAAGCAATAATATACTTAAAATTGTTAAAATTGTATTTCTACTCATATTAAAATCTCTTCCTTTCTAATTCTTTTCCCATAATACCTGTTGGTTTGAACAAAAGCACAAGTATTAATAGCAAGAAGGCAAAAGCGTCCTTATAACCAGCTAAACTAGGAAAAAAGGCAACGATTAACACTTCTGAGATACCCAGCACAAGTCCACCAATTGCAGCACCAGCCACATCACCAATACCACCTAACACTGCGGCTGCAAAAGCTTTTAAACCAGGCATAATACCCATTAGAGGGTTTATTGAAGGATACTGTGTAGACCACAAGATGCCACCTACTGCTGCTAAGGAAGAGCCTATAAAAAAAACTAAAGAGATAACGATATCAACATTTATACCCATAAGACTTGTAGTATCTATATCTAGCGCAATTGATCGCATTGCCATACCATACTTGGTGTGATGCAAAATATAAAGCAGTGCATACAAAAGCGCAAGTGCAACGATAGGTGTATAAATGCTCACAACGGGCAAGTATATTTGATTAAAATTTAGAACGCCTTGAAAAATAGGTGCTATTGGGAAAGCCTTTGGTACACCCCCAAATAGCACTAAAAACAAATTTTCAAGAAAAAAAGATACACCAACAGCCGTAATTAACAAAGAAACACG
>Ga0078972_1002848_pt1 | contig 54953 bp, 58 predicted proteins | sample YelNatPaOPGAMG01_FD_67568 | JGI IMG/M metagenome (GOLD analysis project Ga0078972, IMG submission 67568) | Hot spring thermophilic microbial communities from Obsidian Pool, Yellowstone National Park, USA - OP-RAMG-01 (SPADES assembly) (version 2) | ecosystem: Environmental > Aquatic > Thermal... | reverse complement strand
GCGAGGCCGATCGTCAAAGGCAAGCTCGGGCAGAAGGTCCAGTTCGGCTACAAGGTCCAGATCGCCGAAGCTGAGGGAGGATTCGTCACCGACTACACCGTCGAGAAGGGCAACCCGCCTGGCACGGCCGCCCTCGTGCCCGCCCTGAACCGCCACCGGCGGCGATTCGGCGGCTATCCCCTTGTCGTGGCGACGGACCGGGGCTACGACTCAAGAGAGAACCTGTGAAGAGCGGCTCGTAAGGACGGTGGCCATTCCCAAACGGGGGAAGATCACCGCCGCCCGGCGTGCCGAGGAACACAGGCCCGCATTCGATCTGAGTGGGACTGAGACTCGAACGAAAATGACCTCTGCCGCATCGAATGTATGTTAGCAACCCCGACCGGAGTGGTCGGGGGGAAATTGCCTGAAAGGAGCGTCTAGCGCAGATGGGACGATTTGAGGGTCTTAGGGGGTTGGCCCCCCGGGCAGCGGGCCTGGCACTCCTCCTGTGTCTTGCGGCAGGGTGTGGAGCGCCGCAGCCCACGCAGGGCCAGAAAGATTCGTCAAAGGCTGCAACGTTTGGACCCTCAAGGGGCACGAGTGGGACGACCAAGCGGACCAGCTTTCATCAGGTCTGGCATGTGGGGAACCTCACTGTGTCCACACAACTGCTGCCGAAGTTCTATGATCCCCATGTTTCGTTCAACTTCATGGCTCTTGAACCGTCCGCCGTCTATTATGTGTCGAAGTCGAAGCCGACAGAGCTGGTCGCACAATCGCTTTCCAATGGTCAGACGCACGTCATCGCCAATGTTGACTGTCTCGCGGCGTGGCAGGGCGTTCCGACCGAGGTCGGCGATGCGGGCGGTACCGGTACCTACTTTCTCGTACAGTGCGGGAACCTGAACGGCAAGCTGAGTGGCATTTTGGTTGACGCGAAGACGGGCCACACGTGGACGCTTTGGACAGACGGCCAGGGAGGGGCGGATGGGACGATAGACGGCGGGGCCGTGGTCTCCAAGGGGTGGGTTTACTTCGAAACGACGACCACCGAGTGGGGCCCCATAGATCTGCAGCGAGCCATGGATCTGGCGACTGGGGGTATCGAGCCTCTCCCGGTTCCGCTCAAAGGCTTCGATCCCTACCTGGCACCTGACGGCACGCTCTATGCTCTGTCGTTCGCGGAAAAGGGCACCCAGGTGAACCAGACGCCCGTTGCCGTCTACCGGGTCACCGGTCTGAAGACCACGCTCGTCGCGCACCTGCCGGCATTGCCATTGGGCATCGGTGGGGATGGATCGATTTGGGTCTCTGAATCTGGGGGAACCCTCACTCCCAACGCCGGTGACATGACAATACGGGTCTGGAATCCAGGAATCCACAACACGAGCGCAGTGAGGGTGATCGGGACCGGCCCAGGTTACATCATCTCCCTCGGTCCGACGTCGTCCCTGGGAGCCAACGGGCCCGTGCGCGTCACCGTTGCTACAGCTGGCGGGTGGAAGACGATCACTGTTGGCGAAGGAAACGATGGTGACACCGTTCCGGTATCAATCGGCCCATATCTGGGCGCGGTCTTCCTGGGCCCCCAGGGTCGAGCACAAATGCTGACCGTCTCCGGAGGATAAGCTGACGAGGCAGCAAGGGCTCCCTTGCCGCAAACACGCGTATCATGTTATGAAGAGGTAATATGTGATGCGCGCGAGGAAATTTGCAATTTTGGATACTGCTCTTATATTGGTCGTTGGTTGCGGGGCACCAAAGACGCACCACCAGTCCAGTCCGAAGACCAAAGCCCACACCAAAACGAAATCCTCTACACTGGCAACAACGAAGGCCTGGGCCCCGCACACGTGGCAGGTTGGGAACTTCACCATTTCAACGCACCTGTTGCCGAAAGTTTACGACCCCAACGCTTCTTGGAACGTTAGTGTCTCAAGAGCAGGTGTAAAAGTGGGAGGGCAGGTCGACGTCATGTGACAGGCGGACAGGTTGACGAAGACGGCCACTCCGGGGTCTCCTGAGCGATGTACCACCAACGCTGGGAGGGGACCGAAGTGGCCGACGAGTTGAGCATGGCGTTGCTTGAGCTTTTACGCAAGGCGGAGTGTGAGGACGGCGGGTCCTTCCTGAAGGAAGCGGTCAGAGAGATGGCCCAGGCGGTGATCGAGGCGGAGCTGGAAGTGGCGATCGGAGCCAGGCGGTACGAGCGGACGGGGACGCGCACCAACCAGCGCAACGGCTCGGAGGAGCGGGGGTGGGACACGACGGTGGGCACGCTCAGCCTCGCCGTTCCGAAGCTGCGCAAGGGGTCGTTCTTCCCCGCCCTGCTCGAGCGCAGGCGGCGGGTGGACAAGGCGCTGGCGAACGTGGTGGTGGAGGCCTACATCCGGGGCGTGTCGACGCGCAAGGTGGAGGCGCTGGTGCAGCAGATGGGCGTCGAAGGCATGGACAAGAGCACCGTCTCCCGCCTTTCGAAGGAGCTCGACGACGACGTGGCGGCCTTCAGGACACGGCCGCTCGATGAGCGCTACGTCTACCTGTGGCTGGACGCCACATTCCCGAAGGTGCGCGAGGGCGGGCGGGTGGTGTCGATGGCGCTCATGATCGCGGTGGGGGTCACAGAGGAGGGTGAACGCCACATCCTGGGGCTGGAGCTGGGGACGAACGAGAACGGGGCGGACTGGACGGAGTTCCTGAAAAGCCTCGTGGAGCGGGGGCTCAAGGGAGTCAGGCTCGTCACCTCGGACGACCACCTGGGGCTGAAGAAGGCTGTCCAGAGCGTCCTCGTCGGGACGGCGTGGCAGCGCTGCACCGTCCACTTCACCAGGAACTGCGTGGCGAAGGTGCCCAAGCAGGCCCACAGCGGCGTCGCCGCCGTCGTCCGCCAGATCTTCGCCCAGGGCGACCGCAAGACCGCCGACGAGGTGCTCGCCCGGGCCGTCGACACGCTCTCCCCGCGCTTTCCCGCCGTGGCTTCCATGCTGGAGGAGGCACGGGAAGATCTCCTCGCCCATATGGCCTTCCCACCCGCCCACTGGCGGCAGATCCGGTCCACGAACGGTCTGGAGCGCCTGAACAGGGAACTCGCCAGGCGGTTTGACGTCGTCGGCATCTTCCCCGACCGTTCTTCCGTCATTCGCCTCGGCGGGGCCGTGCTTGCCGACCAGGATGACGAGTGGACCGTCTCCAGGCGCTACTTCTCCCAGGAGTCGATGGCGGCCGCCACGGGAATGGCGCCACAGCCCCTGCCGGCTGTCGAGGAGGTGATGGCCAAGGCTGTGTGACTCTGGGACCCCGGGGCACTTTTACACCTCTTGACGAGACATGACCCTTGGAACTTCATGGTTCTGACACCGTCCGCTCTCTACTACGTGCCGCAGTCGATGCCAACCGCGTTGGTCTCGCAGCCTCTGCCGAGTGGTGAAACTCATGTGGTTACCAAGCTCGACTGCGTAAACGACCCGGAAGGGATCCCACCCACCGCTCCACCTACGGTGCAGGCCGTGGACTCCTCGTACTCCCCGTACGTTCTCGTCACATGTCAGCCCCCGAACGGCGAGTGGATACAGGGCATTCTGGTTGATACAAACACCGGAACCCAGTGGACGCTCCCGGCGCATGAGAATCTGGGTGGGCTGCAAGGGTTCCCCGCTTACTACGCAGAGGTCTACAACACTGAGCAGTGGGCCGAGTTTGCCGGCCCAGGCGTCGCCGGAGGCTATGTCGACTACTATTCAGGGCAGTATATACCAGACTAGAACGAGTTAGCCAGAGTGTTTTTATCCGGGGGTGGGAGCAACTGGACAGCGGCGGTCTGCGATACGAGTGTATGCTGGACCTGGACGGTTGCTGAGAGCCAGATAGGAACCAAGGAGTTCCCGATCATCCAAGCTGAAGGAGAGGTTCATGACACGGGAAGTGAGATCGGAGGGTACGAGCAAACGAACGCAGTTCACATCACAGGGACTTCATATTTCTACGATGAGAACGGAGACACTTATCCGACGAACTGGAGCGGCAGTTTCACTTCCAACTCGAGCCTCTGGCGTGCGAATGCAGGATCGACGAGCCTTTCAAACTGGTCCACCTTTTAGGAGGTAGGGAAAGATGACTACCAATGCGAAAGTGGCGTTCGGCTTATCTCTTGCCGCCCTAGCCATAGTGACATTGTCGTCATTTTATATTAGTCCCTCCAAGGCGAGCACCGCATACTCGGCTCCTGTTACAATTGATCCAATCCCGAAAGGAATGACGACCCCTTCTATCAGTGGACAGAGCGCCGTCGCGACGGCCGAGCGGATGACTGGTGCAATGATGCAACACGCGAGTAGCATTGAGACTCATTTGACCACAGTGGGCGACTTGACATCGGCGGGGATTCTCGTCCCGTCTAACTTCTCTGGTGGAAAGTCAGACGAGCTTTGGATCGTTTCCATTCAAGGCCTCAACATGCCGCCAGCTGGCCCCGTCGGTGCCAATGGCCTGCCTGTCCACCACCAGATGAACGCGGTCATCGACGCCGACACGGGGGCGCCAGTCGAGTTGTATTCGGATAATTAGATTCTGCTGAAAAAGCGGCTGGTTGAGCATCCCGTTCCTCGCGGGGTGAGGATGCGGTCTTGCTTCTGGTTCGGCTGTCTAAGTTCGGGCGAGTGCCCATCGCCTCACGTTGTGGGTGAAGATTCCGAGTCCGACGCCTGCGGCCACCCGATCCCTTCCCCAGTACCGTGAACGGCGGAGCCCGTACTTTCTCTTCAGCCTGCTGACCGTGGCCTCGCCCCCAGCCCGCCATCCCTGCGCCTGGCGGAATGCAGCCCTTTGTTCCTCGGCACGCCGGGCGGCGGTGATCTTTCCCCGTTTGGGGATGGCCACGGTCCTGACGAGACGCTCTTCACAGAACTCCCTGTTCACTCTCGAGTCGTAGCCCCGGTCCGTCGTCACGACAAGGGGATAGCCGCCGAATCGCCGCCGGTGGCGGTTCAGGGCGGGCACGAGGGCGGCCACATCAGGCGGGTTGCCCTTCTCGACGGTGTAGTCGGTGACGAATCCTCCCTCAGCTTCGGCGATCTGGACCTTGTAGCCGAACTGGACCTTCTGCCCGAGCTTGCCTTTGACGATCGGCCTCGCATCAGGGTCTGCCAGCGAGACGATGCGTTCCGGGAGATGGCGGTCTCCCGCCGTGACCTGGCGGCTTTGCTCCACGACGCGTTCCAGATGCTCCATGGTGCGCTCAAGGGCGATCACCTGACGCTGGACCCGACTCGCAGTGCTCGGCGCCAGTGTGACAGCCACCTTTCTCGTTGCTTCCACCACACGGCGCACCTCCGCCATCCCGGTTTCGGCGAGCCTGGCCAAAGACTCCGTGATGGCGCGCACCTCGCCGTACGCCTCGCCCGTCCGCCTCTGCAGATGCTTGGTGATGGCAAGGAGGCGCCTTTGCACCGCGCGACTCCGGTCCCCGACCCTTTCGACCTTGTCCCTCAGGATGCCGTGGATCTTCCTCGCCACGCGGGTGATGACCCGCATCCCGTCAGACAGAAGGTTGGCGTCCGTCGGGTAGTGGATGTTGGCCTCGACCACGGTGGAGTCCATCCGGAACTTCTTCCCCCTGACAACCTTCTCTTGTCTCAGCCGCGCCACGACCGCCTCGTTGACAGCCTGCACCCCCCTCTCCCCGAGCCGGTGCCGCCAGACCGTCAGGCTCGTCGGATGGGGGAGCGTCTCCCCCACGCCGAAGCGGCAGAAGCGCCGCCAGTGGAAAGAGTCGGCGACCTCCTCAATGAGGACCCGGTCGCTCATCTGGTAGCGCTCCTTCAAATAGAAAAGCCGCAGCATCTGTGCCACGGCCAAGGAGGGACGCCCCTTTGTCGGCGAGAGAACCGACGCCAAAGGCGCCAGGACTGCGGGATCGTCGAGGATCTGGTCCACCTCGCCCAGCTCCCCAGGAAGGGTCCACATCTCCTCGGGGATGAGCGATGTCCGAAAGTCGAGCTGAAGATTGTCCATCGTCTGCATGACGACCCCGGCAGGGAACACCGCACCCTGCGGCGTAACTCTTCCCTGCTTGGGGATTCCCTCCTTGGCCATCGAATGAGGATGTTTGGCACCTACTTCATTCGGTCCAAGGACCCGGAATCCCTTTGTTCATGCGGGTTCCCGGCCTTCGACCCACCCGCCTTTTTCAGCAGAATCTAGAGAGGACCGCCGCTAGAAGATGTTCGGACCGCCTTGCCCTTGGCGAGCATGCCGAGAAGCCTTTCGATGAGCGACTGGCCCTCGTGCCTTGTGGGGTAGATCGGGACCGGGCCTGCCAGCTGGACAGTCGCCGCCGGCGCGCTTTGGTCAAGTGTAAACGTCACCTGTGTCACATCTGTAGAGGTCGGGAACCATCCCGGGATCTGTGCCTTTGAGGGTTGAGATGTCACGGATCGGGGCGACCTGGCCCCACACCCGGTCGCAACGAGGAGCATGATCCCGAGGACAACCGCCTTCAGGTCGGTTCGAGTCAACCTTATGTTCACCTCCCATGGAGATCTCAGCCACACATTTGGGCACCCTCGCTAAGGGCCAACGAAGTGAACCACCGCACCCGAATAGCCTCATCCAGCCGGTCGTGAACTTGGGCGAGCTCCACGGTGCCGAGCCCCGGACCAAATGACATCCTTTACCATTCTCGGGCAGTCCGTGCCGTTCCTATCGCTCAGTCTGTCGAGATGGCGGTCGAGTTCGGCCGTGAAGTGCTTGTAGAGGCGTTGGGCCGCGGGGAGGGACGGGATGTGAAGGGCGTTTTGGTGCTTCGCCTGGAAGGGCTGACGGACAGCCTTCTGGAGGTCGTCCTCCCAGAAGGCCCATCCCAGACCCCGCTCCCCGGAGATTGCGGCGGGGTCTGAGACCACGGCACGGCGAAAGGCGAAACGGATCGAACCCGGGAGGTCTCCCGGTGTCGCAGGAAGTGCGTGCGCCTCACCAACTTCCCGACGAAGGTGCGGACCGGTGGGCGACAGAGCGGTTGGCTGGGCGCCGTCGGAGGCCCGCTGCCCGTTGCATCATCTGATCCGCGGCGAGGACCCGATCATGCTATACTCATCGCACCGTCGCGTGACGGTGGCTTCTTTCGTGTACAATCGAACATGGATTTGGTGGCGCGGTATCCTAGTCGGTGCCCCTTTCCCCCAAGGCGGGCCTAAAAATCCGTCGTAGGGCACAGCGATGAAGTTCCTGGTGCTGGCTTTGGACGCCCAGTCTGGGGTTGGTGCTGGGAGTTAAGGTGCGGGGGGCTCCCGTAATGGCATGCGGGTTAAAGCCCTTGCTCCGCGGAGACCCTTGTTCGTCTGACGGCGGCCTTACGTCTGGAGGACGACTTGGGGTATGAACCTGCATGAGGGCTCGACATTGGGAGGGCGCTTTGTGCAGTGTAGCCTGCCTTGAGCTCGCCCCGGAGGAGGCGGCGCAAGCCGATTAAACCCGGCGGGCAAAAGAGGCTAAGGGAAAAAGGGCACCGTGAGGAAAGCTCCTAGGCCGTCCCCGCAAGGGGGCCGGGCAGGGATTACAGTGTGGACTGAGTGGTCATCCAGCATTGTCCTGGGCGACCGGGCAGGCCGGGTTAAAGGGAAACCGCCGGGTCGGCGACGACCGGGGCCCGGGTGGGAAAGCCAGCTGGACCTAAGCCGCAACGTTTACTTGTCCGGGGCCACCAACATTTCTTTTTTTCAAGGCATGCTAGAATCGAGCCATGGCGAAGTCTGAGCGCGGCTCGTCCGCCACATGGGTTGCGCCCGTGGGCTGGGCGCTTCGGATTGCCGCGCTGGGACTTGTCCTCGGCGTGGCCATGTCGTATCCGTCGCAGCTCGGCGTCACGATGCTCGCACCCGCCATGTCGGCCGTCATCATCCTCGTCGTGATCCTGATTGGGGTGGCAGCGGACATCGTCGGGGTGGCGGCGACCCGGGCCAACGAGAAGCCCTTCATAGCGAGGGCTTCGAAGAAGGTCCCGGGGGCGCTCGCCGGTCTCTATCTGGTCCGGCGCGCCGATGCCGTGGCCAACATCGCCCTCGACTTGGTCGGCGATCTGGCGGGCACCGTGTCGGGAGCCCTTTCGGCGGGGCTTGCGCTGCGGCTCACGGGAGAGCATTCTCTCCTCATCGTCACGGCAGGGGCGGTCGGCATCGTGTCGGCGTTCACGATCGGGTCCAAGGCCATCGCCAAGACGTACGCCGTGCGCCACGCCGATGAGGTCGTGAGCCTCGTGGGGCGGCTTCTGGACGGGATGGGCGTGCGGCTGGCACGCCCGAGGGAGTGAGCGCATGTTTCTGGAGCGGCTCGCGGCGCCCCATGACGTCGCCAGGTTCACAGCCGACGAACGTGTGAAGCTCGCAGAGGAGCTCCGCAAAGAGATCATCAGGGTCGTGTCCGTGAACGGGGGACACCTGGCTCCGCCGCTCGGAGTCATCGAACTGACCATCGCCCTGCATGCCGCCTTCGAATCACCCAGGGACCGGATTGTGTGGGACATCGGGCATCAGGCGTATGCCCACAAGCTCCTCACCGGACGCGCCGGGGCGTTTTCCACCCTGCGCAGGAAGGGTGGACTCTCGGGCTATCTGAAACGCACGGAGTCGGAGCACGACGCCTTTGGTGCCAGCCACGCCTCCACGTCCATCGCGGCGGCGCTCGGCATGGCCAAGGGGAGGGACCTTTCGGGCGGCAAGGGACACGTGGTCGCCGTCATCGGCGATGGCGCCATGACCGGGGGCCTCGCCTACGAGGCGCTGAACAACGCCGGGCACCTGGGGACGAAGATCATCATCGTCCTGAACGACAACTCGATGTCGATCTCGCCCAACGTCGGGTCGATGTCGTCCTATCTGGCGCGGCTTCGCTCAGCTCCCGCCTTTTCGCGGCTGAAGAAGGACGTCGAGACGGTGCTGCGCGCCATCCCCGTCGTCGGCGGCAGCGCCGTGGAAGCGGCGGCCCGCCTCAAGGAGGGCGTGAAGTACGCCCTGGTCGAGGGCGCCTTCTTCGAAGAGCTGGGCGTCAAGTACCTGGGTCCCTTCGACGGCCACGACACGGAGCAGCTCATCCGCATCTTCCAACGGGCCAAGCGCCTCGAGGGCCCGGTCCTCATCCACACGGTCACCCAAAAGGGCAGGGGCTACGAGCCCGCCGAGAAGAACCCCGGCAAGTGGCACGGTGCCTCGCCGTTTGACCCCGAGACCGGCAACGGCACCGGGAAGTCGTCGGTCAAGTGGCAGGACGCCTTCGGCGAGATCGTCACGGACCTCGCCGCGAGGGACCCGAGCATCGTCGCCATCACGGCCGCCATGGCCGACGGCACGGGACTCGTCCCTTTCGCGGCGGCGCATCCCGACCGATTCTTCGACGTGGGCATCGCCGAGGCATACGCCGTGACCTTCGCCGGCGGGCTGGCTGCGTCCGGGATGAAGCCGGTGGTGGCGATCTACTCCACCTTCCTGCAGCGTGCCTACGACCAGGTCATCCACGACATCGCCCTGCAGAACCTGCCGGTCATCTTCTGCATGGACCGGGCGGGCCTCGTCGGCGAGGACGGCGCCACGGCCCAGGGCGTCTACGATATCGCCTACCTCCGCTGCGTACCGAACATGACGATCGCCGTGCCGAGGGACAGGGAGAACCTGGCGTGGCTCATGGAAGCGGCATTGCGCTCACCGGGCCCCGTCGCCCTGCGCTATCCGCGCGGCTCTGCGCTCTCGCTTATAGGCGGCCGGTCCCGGACCACGACCTGGGGCAAGGGAGAGGTGCTCAGAGAGGGCGGGGCCGCCACCATCCTGGCGCTTGGGCCGATGGTGGAGACGGCGCTTCAGGCCGCGGACATCCTCGCCCAGAGGGGACTTGGCGTCGGCGTCATCGACGCCCGTTTCGTGAAACCCCTCGACGAAGCGCTCCTGCGCAAGGTGATGAAGGCGAGCCAGCGCATCTTCACCGTTGAGGAGGCCGCCGTCACCGGCGGGTTCGGGGACGCGGTCCTCGAGTTCGCCATGTCCGAAGGGTTTGCCGGTAAGGTGGCGACCTTCGGCGTGCCGGACCTCTTCATTGACCACGGCACCAGGCTCGAGAACCTCGAAGACGCTCGCCTGACGCCGACGGCGCTTGCCGATGCCGTGGGAGAGAGCCTCGGGCGGGGACTCAGTGCGTCTTGACCAGGCCCTGACCGAAAGGGGCCTCGTCTCGTCGCGCTCCCGTGCCCAGGCAGCTGTCCTGGCCGGGCTCGTATGCGTCAACGGGGAGCGTGTGACGAAGGCCGGCCATGACGTCAGGGCCGACGACACCATCCGGGTGGAGGCGCCGGCGCACCCGTGGGCCTCGCGCGGGGGGGTGAAGCTGGACGGTGCCCTGAGGGCGCTGGGCCTGTCGCCGAAGGGCTTAGTCTGCCTCGACGCGGGAGCGTCCACCGGCGGCTTCACAGATGTGCTTCTCACGTTCGGCGCTTCTCGGGTGCACGCCGTGGACGTCGGCTACGGCCTCATTGACTGGCGGCTCAGGAACGATCCCCGCGTCGTCCTTCACGAGCGCCAGAACGTGCGATACCTGACACCGGAGATCGTGGGCGAGCCGGTCGACTTTGTGACCCTCGACCTGTCGTTCATCGGCCTCGAAAAGGTCTTCGGCGCCGTCCAGTCGACGCTTGGCCCGAACTGGCAGGTGATACTCGCCCTCGTCAAGCCGCAGTTTCAGGTCGGGAAGGGAAAGGTCGGCAGGGGCGGTGTGGTGCGCGACCCCAAACTGCACCTCGAGGCCATGGAAGCGGTGGCCCGGGCCGGGCAGGAGCGGGGCTGGCACCTGGCAGGGGCGACGCCCTCGCCGATCCGGGGGCCGGAGGGCAACGTGGAATTCTGGCTGGCCCTCACACCGGGCGCGGGCGGAGGGGACGTCGACCTGGGCGCTGTGGCTTTAGCTGGGGCGCTGGCTAGGAAGGGTCCCTGAGCCGGGGAGCGTGACCGAAGAAGAAGAGCCGACGCGAGGCGAGCGCGAGCTTCGTGACGCTCGCCGGGGCCGGGTGCAGGCGGACCCTCGTGGAAAAGGGTATGCCGAGGGCGTGGCAGGCGAGGGCGAGGAGCGGCCCCGTGTGGGTGACGAGGATTGCCTCACCCTCGCTCTCCACGGCCATCCCGAAGGCGATCACGCGCTCCGCCATTTCGGTGAAGGCCTCCCCGCCAGGCGGCACCGTGCCGACGGTGTCATGAAGATAGGCCTCCCAGGCGGCGGGATGAAGCGTCGCGATCTCCTCGGGCGTGTGGCCGGAGAATGCGCCGAGATCCATCTCCAGGAGGCCTTCCGCTCTCTCGAGCGGAAGGCCGAGTCCATCTGCGAGGATGCGGGCCGACTCCTCGGCGCGCCGAAGCGGTGACGTGTAGACCTTTCCCGCCTCGAGGGTGCCTGCGAAGGGGAGGAGCGCCTCCATCTCCTTCGCACCCTCATCGGAGAGCGGCGGATCGAGCCTTCCCACCCACGCGCCCGGCGTCGGGAAGCCGGCGCGGCCGTGGCGGACGACAAACAGCATGGGACCATGATAGCGGAGTCGTCGGTGGGGAGGAACGGCGGGGGCGGCGCGGAAGTTATGAAACCCTTCCAATTCTGGGCCGGCGCTGACCGGGTGAGCGGGGTGAACCGATGCCGTCCCTTGCGATCTACCCCCTGCTTTCCCGCGAGGGAGCGCCGGAACTCGCTCGGCGTGCGATCCGCATGGCCGAGGGTGTCGGCGCGGATGTGATGCTGCCGCCTGAGGAGGCCCTTGCCCTGGACCGCCCCGAGCTCGGCCAGCCGCTCGCGCGCTGGAGGGGCGCCACCTTCGCCCTCACGCTTGGCGGCGATGGCACACTCCTCGCTGCGGCCACGGAACTCGCCCCGCTCGGCGTGCCTCTCCTCGGGCTGAACCTGGGGCGCGTCGGATTCCTCACGGAACTTGAACTGCGGGACTTCGAGGAGGGGCTCAGGCTCGCCCTCGCCGGCCGACTCCTCACCGAGGAACGGATGATGATCGAGGGCACGGTGCTGAGATCCGAAGCCCCCATCGGGGAGTTCATCGCCCTGAACGACCTCGTCATCACCAAGGGACCGTTTGCCCGCCTCGTTCGCCTCACGGCATGGGTGGAAGGCTCGCCGCTCGGGCGCTATTCGGCCGACGGGCTGATCCTCGCCACGCCTACCGGTTCGACGGCGTACGCCCTCTCGGCCGGCGGACCGGTCTTGGCGCCTGAGGTCGAGGCGATCCTCATCACACCGATCTGCCCGCACTCGCTCGATGCCCGCTCGATCGTCGTCCCGCCGGGTGACACGGTCACCGTCGAGATCGCCCCGATGGGAGACCGCTCCGAGGTCTTCTTGACGAACGACGGCCAGCTGTCGACGACGCTTTTCGCCGGCGACCGGCTCATCGTGCGCAAGTCCGGCGTGCGCACGAGACTTCTGCGCCAGCCGGGCTACGACTTCTTCCAGGTCCTGCGCAGGAAGCTCAGCGAGGGCGTTCTCTGATCTCCAGGGAGGGACGGCTTTGGACAAGCGTCGCCGGCGGCGACTGATCCTCGATCTCGTGAGCCGACGCACGCTGCGCACCCAGAAGGAACTCGCCAAGGCGCTTGCGGCGGCGGGGGCGGAGGTGACGCAGGCGACCATCTCCCGCGACATCCGGGAGATCGGGCTTGTGAAGGTGCAGGGGTCAAACGGTCTCTCACATTATGCCGTCCCGGGAGGACGCCCGCCGGAGGGCCTGCGCGAGAAGGTCGCGAAGTGCACCGTCTCAGTCGACCAGTCGGCCAACATGCTGGTCCTGCGCACCCTGCCGTCGGAGGCGGAGGCGGTGGCCGAGGCCATCATCGGCCTCGATCTGGACGGCGTGCTCGGTGTGTTCCCCTACAAGTCGTCCGTGCTGATCGTCGCCGACGAGCGGGGAGGGGCGAGGAAGGCCATGGCGCGCCTCGGGGGGCTCCTGACGTGAGCCTTCGCTATCTGAGGCTGAAGGACTTCGCCATCTTCGACGAAGTCGAGATCACGTTCGCCGCCGGGCTCAACGCGCTCACCGGAGAGTCCGGAAGCGGCAAGTCGCTCGCCCTGGAGGCCATCCGCCTCCTCGTCGGCGCCAGGGCCGCCGGGGGCGTCGTGCGTTCCGGGGCGCCCTTCGCCCTCCTCGAGGCCGTCTTCGACGTGGGGGACACGATGGGGGATGTGGCCGACGAGGAGGGGCAGGTCATCCTTTCCAGGCAGATCTCCGACGGGGGCAGAAGCCTCTTTCGCCTGAACGGCCAGACCACCTCGGCTCAGGCACTCAGGGAACTGGGCCCCGCTCTCATCGATCAGGTGGGCCAGGGTGAGGGGTCGGAGGTTCTCGACCCGCACGCCCAAAGGCGCATCCTCGATCACTTCGCCGGCAATGAGGGCCTCGTCGAGGAGCTCGCCGGGGTCCTCGCCAGGGTGCGCTCGATCGATGCCGGGATGGCGGAACTCGGCGGCGACGAGCGAAGTCGAGAGCGCCAGATCAGTCTTCTCGACTTCCAGATCCGCGAGATCGACGAGGCGTCGCTCGCAAGCGGTGAGGAAGAAGAGATCCGCCAGCGCAGGGCGCTCCTCGCAGCCAGGGAGGGGCTGATGCAGGCGCTTGCCCAGGGGCGGGAAGGACTCCTCGGCGGGGCGAGGCCCGGGGCGTACGACCTCCTGGCGCGGGCCAGCGAGGCGCTCGAACGCTTTTCCGACCTCTCGCCAGACATCGCCCAATGGACGGAGGAGGCCCAGGGGGCGATGGCGCTCCTCGCCGACCTCGGCCAGCGCGCTGCGTCCATGCTGGGGGAGGTCGACGCCGATCCCGGCGAACTCGACCGACTGGAGCGGCGCCTGCTCCTCATCGAGGACCTGAAGCGCAAGTACGGAAAGGGCGTCGACGCCATCCTGGCCTTTCGCGCTGAAGCGTGCTCGGAGCGGGAGAGGCTCATGTCCGCCGGCGCGACCATGGCCGATATGCAAAGACGCCGCGACGAAGCCGCACAGCTGGCTGGCGAGATCGCCGGGACGATCCGCCAGAGGCGTGAGGCGGCAGCTCCCGACTTCGAACGCCGCATCGAAGCCGAACTCGGCGATCTCGGCTTCGATGCGCCCCGATTCTTCGTGCGCCTCGTGGGCGACGACGTGACGTTCGACTTCCAGCCGAATCCCGGCGAGGCGGCACGCCCGCTCGCCCAGATCGCATCGGGAGGGGAGCAGAGCCGCGTGCTCCTCGCCCTGAAGGCGTTCGAGCCGCACCAGTCGGCGTCTTGCGTGATCCTCGACGAGGTCGACACCGGACTCGGCGGAGACACCGTCCGCAAGGTCGCGGAGCGGCTCAAGGCGCTCACGCATGAAGTCCAGGTCCTGGCCGTGACCCATCAGGCGGCTGTAGCCGCCGTGGCAGACCATCACGTCGCATTCACCAAGCGGGTCGAAGAGGGAAGGACGTTCGTCGCCGCCGCCACCGTGACCGGCGAGGACCGCGTGCAGGAGATCGCCCGGATGCTTGCCGGATCGGGCGACACGGCGGGCGTGGACCATGCGAGGAGCCTTCTGGCAGAGGCGTCGTCCTAGCACAACATAACCCGCCAGCAGCGGCGCCTGCGGCCGCTTGTGCGTTTTGTGGCATGGATTCGATGGCAACTTTCGATGAAAGGTTATGTCACGTTCCGGGGATAGCGCCTCGGCCAAACGGAGAGGTTAGAGGGCGAGAGAGACGAAGGGAGTCGAACTCGCCGTGCAACGTCGAAGATCCTTAAGCTTGCTTCTCTTTGCGGCGATTTTCGCGGCCGGACTCTCCCCGACCTATCAGGCGTTCTCCTCCCTTCCTTCTGAAGTCACCCTGCCGCGTGGCCACCTGGTGCGCCTCACGCCTCTCCCAGGCCTCAGCCTCTCGGGTACCGCCGGTCACGGCGACGTCGTCTCGGTGCCCCAATCCGGACGGGGCAGTGCCCTGGTGCGGCTCTTCGGCGGCCCGGTCATGAAGCGCATCCGGGTCAGCGCCGTGAGCGAGCGGCAGGTGGTCGTCGGGGGAGGGGCGATCGGCATCGATATGGCGCTCGGGCGCCCGACCGTGGTCGGCTTCTCGGCTCCGGCGAGGAACCCGTTCCCGTGGTGCTCACCGGCACGGGATGCCGGGCTCAGGCTTGGCGACAGGATCGTGGCGGTGGGCAGCACGCCCGTCTTCGAAGGTCTCGACCTGACGGCCGCCGTCGACGAGGCGGGGCGTCACCACAGGGCCGTGGTCCTGCGGATGGAGCGCGACGGCCACACCCTCGAGCGGCGCCTGGCCCCCTTCTATGACCAAGGATCGGGTACATATCGCATCGGCGTCTACGTACGGGATCGGCTGACCGGCGTTGGCACGGTCACCCTCGCGGATCCAAAGAACGGGACCTGGGCAGCCCTCGGTCACGCCGTGGCGCATGAGAGCCTCAAGGGGGACGGCGATCTCTACCCGGCAAGCATCGCCGGCATCACTCCCGGACACCGGGGCTCCCCCGGCGCCAAGATCGGCCTCCTGCTGCCAGGGGCCAAGCCCATCGGGCACGTCACGGGATCCACGCCAGTCGGGGTCGTGGGGACGCTCGCGCATCCCCCCCGCGGCCGGATGCTGCCGGTCGCCGAACCCGACGAGGTCCACACCGGCCCCGCCACGCTTTACACTGTCCTGGAGCGCGGGCGCATCGAAGGCTTCCGCGTCCTCATCGAACGCAAGCTCCTGACGCGCGGCCGCACGTCGAAAGCGCTCATTGTGCGGGCGACAGACCCGGATCTGCTCGCCCGGACGGGGGGCATTGTCCAGGGCATGTCGGGAAGTCCGCTGGTGCAGGACCATCATCTGGTCGCCGCCGTGACGCACGTGTTCGTGAACGACCCGACACGCGGGTTTGCGGTGTACGCCTCGTGGATGCTCGACGCAGCGAACCGACAGGGAGGTTAGGACTTGGGCCGCAGGGCCATGTGGGCAGAAGCGGGGCTTCTGCTCATCACCCTGATGTGGGGCACCACCTTCATCCTCATGAAGAAGGCGACGGGGAATTTCCCCCCGCTCGCCTTCCTGTCCTGGCGGTACGCCGTGGCCGCTCTGGTGACTGTGCCGTTTTTGTGGCGGGTGCGCAGGAAACTCCTTGGCCGCGGCCTTCTGGTCGGCGGCGTGCTGTGGCTCGGCATGGCCCTCCAGCTCCTGGGCCTGCGCTATGTCTCCGCCGGCGAAGCGGCCTTCATCACCGGCCTGTCGGTGGTCATGGTCCCTTTCCTCGAATCGCTCCTGGGCAAACGGACGCTCGGTCTTGGCACCTATCTCGCCGCCACGGCGGCCGCAGCTGGACTCCTCCTCCTGGTCGGGGAGGCGGCCTTCGGGTTCAACCTCGGGGCTCTCCTCGAGTTCGCCGGGGCGATCTGCTTCGCCCTGCAGATCTTCCTCACCGGCGCCCTCACCCTCGAGAGCCCCATGGCGCTCACCGGACTTGAGATGACAGCGGGATTCATCCTTGGCGCAGCCTTCGGGCTCTTACCGGTGCGCACGCCTACCTCTTCCACGTTTGGCATCATCGCCTACACGGCGCTCTTCGGATCGGCCGGCGCCGTCATCCTCCAGTCGTACCTGCAACGGTTTGCACCGCCCTCCAGAACGGCCCTGATCTTCACATTCGAACCCGTCTTCGCAGCCCTCTTCGCCTGGTGGTGGGGCGGCGAGATCCTGAAGGGCTGGTCGCTCGTCGGTGCCGCCCTGATCTTCCTCTCACTTCTCCTGGCCGAGGTGGGGCCGAAGCAGGGAGCCCTGGCGGGTGGGGCGGCCGTGTCGGAGAGCGAGGGCGGCTGAAGGCCGAGGCGCCGTCATGATCCCCCCGACTTCCCACCGGTGATCCTCCGTCTGACGGCAGTCGCGCACCGCCCGGTCGAAGAGCCGTCCGATCCCGCGAAGCATGATGGAAGCTTTTTCCGGTTCGGCGGGAGGAGCGGGTGCAAGGGGTCCCGAAACTAGCAAAACACAGGCCTGTCAGGTGAGGGAAATTCAGGAGGGACCGTTATTGGCCAGGGACGTCGTGAAGGTCGCCATCGCGGACGACAACCGGGAATTCTGTCTTCTTCTCAAGACCGCTCTCGAAAAGGAGGACGGGATCGAGGTCGTCGGCCTGGCCCACAATGGGCTCGACGTCTTCACACTGCTCGAGCACGAGAAGGTGGATGTCCTGATCCTCGACATCATCATGCCGCGCGTCGACGGCGTCGCAGTCCTGGAGCGGCTGAACACGCAGTCAGGGCCACGTCCCAAAGTCATCATGCTGACAGCCTTCGGCCATGAGAGCCTCACCCAGAAGATGGTCGAGCTGGGGGCCGACTACTACATCCTGAAGCCGTTTGATATTTCGGTGCTCGTGCGACGGGTCCAGCAGCTCGCCTCCGAGTCGTCGGAGCCGAGAGGGCTGCCGCTCGCCCCACCGCCCAGGGATCTCGACCAGGAGGTCACAAGGCTCATCCACCTGATCGGCATCCCCGCCCACATCAAGGGCTATCTCTACCTGAGGGACGCCATCATGATGGTCTACGGGGAGGTCGAACTGCTCGGCCTCGTGACGAAGCAGCTCTACCCCCAGGTGGCAGCCAAGTACCACACCACGCCCTCACGGGTCGAGCGGGCGATCCGGCACGCGATCGAGGTGGCCTGGAACCGCGGCAACCTCGACACGATCGAGCGCGTCTTCGGGCATACGATTTCACAGGAGAGGGGCAAACCCACGAACTCCGAGTTCATCGCCATGATCGCCGATCAGCTGCGCCTGAAGCTCCGGGCCAGCTGATGCAACAAGACGCCCTGCCCCGGCAGGGCGTCTTCGCGCCGCCGACGTCGCAAGTCCACAGGAACCTCTCAGGGCTTACCTGTGCGGGTCGGCCGGGGTCAGGATATAATCCGGGACAGGAGTGACGTCCCCGGCCCGCGCGGAAGGGAAAGCCGTTGCTGAGAGCCACGACCCATTCGGAAAAGGCGACATGGACATTCAGCGGCCGGGCCCGGGTGGACGCCAGGACGAAGAATCTCGTCTTGCGCCTTGCGCCGGGTGAAATCGCCGTCGTCGACCACCTCGACCTCGACGAGACCGCAGCCCGCGCCCTCCTGAAGGCGGGGGTGCGGGCGGTCGTGAATTGCCGCCCGTTCCTTTCAGGCCGCTTCCCCACCCCCGGACCGGCACTCCTCCTGACGGCGGGCGTGCCGCTTGTCGAGGTGGCAGGGCCGTTTCCGGTCGTGGAGGGTGACGAGCTCACATTCGACGGCGAGGTGCTCTCGGCCAACGGCCAGGCGCCGGTCAAGGCAAGGCTCCTCACCGTGCACGACGTCGAGGACGGGATCAGAAGGGGTCAGGCCAACCTGACCTCGGAACTGTCGCGCTTTGTGGAGAACACGCTGGCGTATGCCGAGGTGGAGAAGGATCTCGTCCTGACCCCCCTGCCGGATGTCGGCCTCGCCACCGACATGCGGGGAAGGCCCGCCCTGGTCGTGGTGCGGGGCAAGAACTACCGTGAGGACCTGCAGGCCATCGCCGGATACATCAGGGACGTCAAACCCACCCTGATCGGCGTCGACGGTGGTGCGGACGCCCTCCTGGAGTTCGGGCTGCATCCCGATCTCATCGTCGGCGACATGGACTCCGTCTCGGACCGGGCACTGCGCTCGGGCGCCGAACTCGTCGTCCACGCCTACCCCGGCGGCGATGCCCCCGGCCTCGCCAGGGTCCAGCTAGCGGGGCTCGAGGCCAAGGTGCTTCCCACCCGCGGCGTCTCCGAAGATGTGGCGCTCCTTCTCGCTTTCGAAGGGGGAGCCAACCTCATCGTGGCGGTCGGGACCCATCTCAGCATGGTCGAATTCCTCGAAAAGGGCCGCGAGGGGATGGCCTCCACACTCCTCACGAGGATGAAGGTCGGGGATATCCTCGTCGACGCCAAGGGCGTCTCGCGGCTCTACCAGTCCGGGATCAGGTGGCTCCACGTGGCGATACTGGCCGGCGTGGGCTTGGCCACCATCGCCTATGTTCTTCTCACGGCCCCCGCCACGCAGAACCTCCTCAGGCTCTTCTGGATCAAGATCCGCTACACGCTGGGCCTCTAGGAGGCAGTGGGTTGATCGACCTCCGCACACACCTCATCTCGCTGATCGCCGTCTTCATCGCCCTCGGCCTCGGTATGGTGATCGGCGTCGACCTCATCGGCGGCAAGGGCATCGTCACCCAGGAAAGGGCCCTTGTGCAGCGCCTGGAGGCCGACTTCTCCCAACTGCGCTCCCAGAACACCTCACTCAGTGAGACCATCAAGGCCAAGGACGCCCTCCTGAGCGTCGAGGCGGCCTACGGCGCCCAGAGTCTGCCCGTGATCGTCACGAACCGTCTCGCCGGCATGAACGTGGCTATCGTGACGACGGACGCGACCCTCGACCTGAGCCCCTACCTCAGCATCATCAAAGATGCGGGCGGAAGCGTCGGTCCGGTCATCACGCTTGCTCCCCCGGAGAGCAGCCTCACGGCGTCGGCAGCCCAGGCGCTCGGCGTCGGCGACTCGACGAGCGCCGTCTACACCCAGGTGGCGACGACCCTGGACGCCGCCCTGAAGACGGGAAGCGCCTCCGGCGTTTCTTCGCTCGCCAACCTGGGCCTCCTGCACCTCACCGGCAGCTTCCCGGCGACGAGCCCGGCGGTGCTTCTCATCGCCGGATCGGCGACCTCCCCCGACCCCCTTGTCCAGCCGTTCGGGGTGCCGTTTGTAGAGGGGCTCATAGGCGACCACATCGGCGTGACCGAGGGCGAGCTGTCGTCGGTGCCGCCCTCCGACTCGACGATCCCCGCCTTTGACAAGCTCGGGATCGCCACGGTCGACGACCTCGACCTGGCGCCGGGGCAGGTCGCCATGGTCTGGGGGCTCTCAGGCGTCACCGGCACCTTCGGCGAGAAGCCGACCGCCCAGTCCCTGATGCCGCCCCTGACGACGGCCCCGTGAGCGGCAGAGATCTGCCCACCGTGAGCTGCGTGATCGCCGCCTACAACGAGGCAGCTCGGATTGCCGAGACCGTGCGGACAGTCCGCTCCCTCGACGGCATCGACGAGGTGATCGTGGTCGACGACGGATCGACCGACGCCACACCGACCCTCGCCGCCTCTGCCGGGGCCCGCGTGCACACGCTTTCGAGGAATGAAGGGAAGGCGCTCGCCGTGGCGCGTGGTGTGGAGGAGGCCAGGGGGCGGATCCTTCTGCTCCTCGATGCCGACCTCGGGACTTCGGCCGCCGCAGCTGGGGAGCTCCTGGCACCGGTCCTCGCCGGCAGCGCCGACATGACGATCGCCACCTTCCCGAAGACCGCCCACCGCGGGGGCTTCGGCTGGGCTGTCGGCCTCGCCCGCTGGGGGATCTGGCGCCTTGCGGGCCGTAGGCTCGCCGCGCCCCTCTCCGGGCAGCGGGCGCTCGTGCGGGAAGCGCTGCCGGGTGATCTCGGCAAGAGGTGGGAGCTGGAGGTCGGCATGACGGTCGCGGCTCTCAGGCGAGGGTTCCGGGTGGTCGAAGTGCCGACCCGGATGACGCACCGCCTGACCGGCCGCACGCCTGGCGATGCGGCCCATCGGGCCGGACAACTGGTCGGGGTGGCGAAGGCGCTTTGGCGACACCGCAGGGACTGATCCTCGCAACGGCAGCCGGGGCTTCGCTCGCCCTCGTCCTCCTGCCGTCCACCCTCCGGGCGCTCGCCAGGAAGGGACTGGTGCGGGAGAACTTCCGCGGCGAACCGATCCCCGTCGGCTACGGCGTCGCCCTCGCCCTCACCGGTGCCGTCTTCGCCGCCTTCACGGGCGGCGGCGTCCTCGCCGCAGGGCTTTTCGGCTTCTCGGCCCTGGGGCTCGTCGATGACCTCTTCGGTGACCGCAGCGCCGGCGGCTTTGGCGGGCATCTGCGGGCCCTTGCCGACGGCCGGGTCACGACCGGACTCCTGAAGGCCATTCTGGGCGGGGTCTTCGCCCTCGTGCTCGCAGGTGTGGCGGGCGGTGGATTCGGAGTCGTGGTGGTCGATGCCCTGCTCATCGCCCTCTTCGCCAACGCCGTGAACCTCCTCGACCTGCGGCCGGGACGGGCCCTCAAGGTCTTCCTGCCGCTCGGCGGGGCGCTCGCCCTGACAGGGCAGTTCGGGCTCGCCGCCCTCTTCGGCGCCGGGATCGCCGCCTGGCGGGTGGACCTTCGGGCCCGGGCCATGATGGGGGACGCCGGGTCCAACGCCCTGGGGGCGGCGATCGGCATCGGGGCGCTGGCCCTTCCCCTGTGGGTGAGGCTCGTCCTGGTCGTCCTCCTGATGGCCTTTCATGCCTACACCGAGCGGGCGTCCCTGACGCGGGCCATCGAGAGAAGCGCCTTTCTGCGCCGGCTCGACGAACTGGGGCGGCACACGTAGAGGAGGGCTCGCGCAAAGGTGTAGACTCGCAGGGGGCTTGCCGGCGACGGGTCGCCTGCCCCAAGAAACCTTGGGAGATGAATCGGTTTGGACATCTTCAGCGAGATGGAGGCCCACGGGCACGAGCAGGTCGTCTTCTGCCACGACCGCGACACCGGTCTGAAGCTGATCATCGGCATCCACGACACAAGCCTGGGGCCGGCGCTCGGTGGATGCCGGATGTGGGCCTACGCCTCGGAGGCCGACGCCGTCACCGACGTGCTCCGCCTCTCGGAGGGCATGACCTTCAAGAACGCCTCCATGGGCCTCGACCTGGGTGGGGGCAAGTGCGTGATCATGAGCGAGGGCGACGTCGACCGCGAGGCGCTCTTCAGGGCCGTCGGCCGCTTCATCGCGACCTTGGGCGGACGGTACATCACGGCCGAGGACGTCGGCACGTCCACCGATGACATGGCCCATGTGGCGAGGGAGACGGCCTTCGTCAAGGGGCTCAAGGGCCGCTCCGGGGATCCGTCCACCGCCACGGCCTTCGGGGTCTTCATGGGCATCAGGGCCTGCCTGCACCAGGTGTTCGGCAATGAGGAACTGAGGGGCCGCAAGGTGGCCATCCAGGGCATGGGACATGTCGGGCGCTACCTCGCCGAGCGGCTCGCCCAGGAGGGCGCCTCGCTGGTCGTCACCGACATCGACGCCAACAAGGCGAAGGAGGTGGCGGCGGCCACCGGCGCGAGCGTCGTCGGCCCGGACGCCATCTACGACGCCCCTGCCGATCTCTTCGCCCCCTGCGCCCTCGGCGCCATCCTGAACGACGACACGATTTCGCGACTCCGGGTGCGCATCGTCGCCGGCTCCGCTAACAACCAGCTGAAAGAGCCCCGCCACGGCGCCATGCTCGCCGAGCGGGGCATTCTGTACGCTCCGGACTTCATCATCAACGGCGGCGGCGTCATCAACGTGGCCGACGAGATGGGGCCCGGCGGCTACGACCGGGAGCGCGCCATGACCCGGGTCGCCACGATCTACGATCTCCTGCGCGACGTGTTCCGCCGTGCCGAGGGGGAGGGGATCCTGCCCCAGGAGGCCGCGGATCGTATCGCCCTCGAGCGGATCGAGAAGAGGCGGCATCCGGGCTCCATGTTCATTCCGGCGGCTTACCAGGCCCGTTGAACGTTCCCGCTTCCTTGTGAAAGAATTGGGACGGCACCTGCCTCCCTCCCCGGGGGGCCTGCGCCGCGAGGGAGGCAGCCCGATGGCCAAGACCGTGACGAAAGCCCCGTCCGGGGCCGATACGGATACGCTCCTCAAGATTTACCGCGCCATGCTGACGGCCCGGACCGTCGACGAACGCACCTGGGCGCTCAACCGCATCGGCAAGGCGCCTTTCGTGATTTCCTGTCAGGGGCAGGAGGCGTCCCAGGTCGGCTGGGCGGCGGCGCTCCGGGATGACGACGTCATCGCTCCCTACTACCGGGACATGGGTGTGGCGATCTGGCGCGGGATGACGCCCAGGGAGCTCATGCTGGCGCTGCTCGGCAAGAAGGGCGACCCGAACTCGGACGGCCGCCAGATGCCCGGCCATTGGAATTCCCGAAAGCTCAACATCGTCTCCGGCTCGTCCGTCGTGATCACCCAGATGCTGCACGCCACCGGCATCGCCTTCGCCATGAAGGCGAAGGGTGAGGACCGCGTGGCGGCGACCTCGTTCGGGGAGGGGTCGACCTCGCAGGGAGACTTCCACGAGGCGCTCAACTGGGCGAGCATCTACAAGCTCCCGGTGCTCTTCATCTGCGAGAACAACGGCTACGCCATCAGCGTGCCCCAGCGCAAGGAGATGTCGGTCGACAACGTCGCCGACCGGGCGCGGGCCTACGGCATCGCAGGCGTCAATGTCGACGGCAACGACGTGATGGCCGTCTACGAGGCGACCCTGGAGGCTGCCGAACGCGCCCGGCGGGGAGAGGGGCCGACGCTTCTCGAGTTCAAGACCTACCGCGTGGTGCCGCACTCCTCCGACGATGACGACCGCACCTACCGCAGCCGCGAGGAGGTCGACGCCTGGAAGAAGCGCGATCCCATCCCGCATTTCAGGGATGTCCTCGTGGACATGGGGATCTGGGACGAGGAGAAGGATAAAGCGCTTCGCGAGGAACTCCAGAGGGAAGTCGATCTCGCCACCGAGTTCGCCGAGGCAGCGCCCTTCCCCGGCGAGGATGACGTCTACGGGTTCGTCTACGGCGAAGGGGAGGGCCGCTGATGGCACAGATGAATCTGATCGACGGCGTGAAGGCCGCCATCCGGGACGAGATGCGCCGGGACGCCTCCATCGTCGTGCTCGGCGAGGACGTCGGCGTGCGCGGCGGCGTCTTCCGGGCGACCGAGGGTCTCATCGAGGAGTTCGGGGAGGGTCGGGTGATCGACGCCCCGCTCTCAGAGTCCTCCATCGTCGGCGTCGGCATCGGCATGGCGCTTCACGGCCTGCGCCCGATCGCCGAGATCCAGTTCGCCGATTTCATCCTGCCTGCCGTGAACCAGATCATCTCCGAAGCCGCCAAGATGCGCTATCGCTCCCACAATGACTGGCATGTGCCGATGGTCATCCGCGCCCCGTTCGGCGGCGGCGTGCACGGCGCCCTCTACCACAGCCAGTCGAATGAGGCGCTCTTCATGACGCCCGGGCTGAAGGTCGTGATCCCCTCGAACCCCGCCGACGCCAACGGCCTCTTGCGCTCGGCCATCCGGGACGAGGACCCGGTGGTCTTCTACGAGCACAAGCGGCTCTACCGCCTGGTCAAGGGCGACGTGCCGGAAGGGGAGAACCTCGTCCCGATCGGCAGGGCGAAGGTCACGAGGGAGGGATCCGACCTCACCATCATCGCCTACGGGCTCATGCACCACCTGGCCCTGGAGGCGGCCGAGGCGCTTGCTGCGGACGGCGTGTCGGCCGAGGTGGTCGACCTGCGCACGCTCATGCCGCTCGACCGCGAGACGGTGCTCCAGTCGATCGCCAAGACGCACCGGGCGCTCGTGGTGTACGAGGCCAACCGCACGCTGGGGCCCGGCGCCGAGGTCGCCGCCACGATCGCCGAGGAGGCGCTGTTCGAACTCGACGCCCCGATCGTCCGCGTCACCGGACCGGACATCCCTGCGATGCCCTACAACCAGGTCCAGGAGGACTTGTTCATGCCGAACTCCGAGAAGATCGTGGCGGGCGCGCACCGCCTCCTCGCCTCGTAGATGCGGCAGCGTCCTTCAGGAGGGATCACCACGTGCTCGTAAAGATGCCCCAGCTCGGCGAGAGCGTCACCGAAGGGACGATCGGCCGCTGGCTGAAGAGCCCAGGCGATCGCGTCGAGAAGTATGAACCGCTGGTCGAGGTCACGACCGACAAGGTGAACGCCGAGGTCCCCTCGCCCGTGAGCGGAACCCTCACCCGCATCGTGGGCGAGGAGGGCCAGACCCTGGCGGTGGGGGACCTGGTCTGCGAGATCGCCGTCGAGGGCCAGGAGGCGAACCCGTCCGGAGCGGAGGGAGAGGCCGCCCCGAGCGCCCCTCTCCCCCAGGGGGCGGCGCTCCCCGTCGGCGAGCCGCCGGTGCTCCAGCCCGAGGCCCGAACGACCATGCCAGCGCCCGCTGCTGCGGCGGCCACGGCCGTCCGCACCTCGCCCTATGTGCGAAGGCTTGCCCGCCAGGCGGGCATCGACCTCGCGGCGGTGCCCGGCACCGGCCCCGGTGGACGGGTGAGGGCGGAGGACATCGCCGCCTTCCGGGAGGCCCCGCCAAAAGCCCAGGCGGCTCCCGCCGCAGGCGCCCCCGCTCCCTCCGTCCCTCCCCGGGCGCCCGCCGCCGTGGCGGCCGCCCCCGCTCCCATAGAGGCGGCTTCGCGCCCTGCCCCGAGGACCCAACCCATGGTCGCCTCGGACGAGGACCAGGTCCTCGAACTCACGCCGATGCGCCGCTCCATAGCCGAGCACATGGTGCGCACGAAGCACACCTCGCCCCACGCCACCGCCTGGTTCGAGGTGGATGTGTCGGGCCTCGTGGCGCTCAGGGAGCGTGTGAAGACCGCCTTCACCGAGCGCGAGGGCGTGCCGCTCACGTACCTGCCCTTCGTGATCCAGGCCGTGGTCGAGGGCATCCGCAGCTTCCCGATCCTGAACAGTTCGTTCGACAACGAGGCCAACCGCATCGTCCTGCGCCGGCACGTCAACATCGGCGTCGCCGTGGCGGTCGAGGACGGGCTCATCGTGCCGGTCATCCGGGATGCCGACGGCCTCTCCCTCACCGGGCTCGCCCGTCGGCTGGACGACGTCATCACCCGTGCCCGCAGGGGCACACTCACCCTCGATGACATCCAGGGGGGCACGTTCACGGTGAACAACCCCGGTTCCTACGGCTCGATCCTGTCGACCCCGCTCATCAACCAGCCCCAGGCCGCCATCCTCTCCATGGAGAAGATCGTGAAGCGTGCCGTCGTGATCTCCGATGCCATCGCCGTGAGGTCGATGATGAACCTGTCCATGTCCTTTGATCACCGCGTGCTGGACGGCGCGGTGGCCAATCTCTTCCTGTCCCGGGTGAAGGAGTACCTGGAGGGTCTCGGCCCCGACTCTCCGGTCGCCTGATGTCGACGCTCAGGAGCGCCCCGCTCGAGCGCAAGCCGTCTTGGCTGAAGGCCCGCCTGCCGGAGGGCCCGGGCTTCTTCGAGCTGAAGGACCTGATGCGGCGCGAGGGCCTGCACACGGTGTGCGAAGAGGCGCACTGCCCGAATATCGGGGAGTGCTGGACGTACCGGACCGCCACGTTCATGATCCTGGGCGACGTGTGCACCCGCAACTGCGGCTTCTGCGCCGTGACCACCGGCCGGCCCAACGAACTCGACCTGGCGGAGCCGGCCAGAGTCGCCCGGGCCGTCAAAAACCTGGATCTGCGCCACGTGGTGGTGACGAGCGTCGCCCGTGACGACCTGGCCGACGGGGGCGCCCTCGTCTTCGCCCTCACCATCGAGGCCATCCGCCATGTCTCACCGGACACGAATGTCGAGGTCCTGATCCCGGACTTCCAGGGTGACCGGGAAGCACTTCAGAAGGTCGTTTTGGCCCGACCCGCCATCCTCAACCACAACATCGAGACCGTCGAACGCCTCTCGGATCACGTCAGGTCGAGGGCGAAGTACCCGCGCACCCTGGAGCTGCTGCGGCGTGCCAAGGAGATGGACCCGTCCCTGCCCACCAAGTCCGGCCTGATGCTGGGGCTTGGCGAGGAAAGGGACGAGGTCGTCGCCACGCTGCGCGATCTCCGCTCCTCCGGCGTCGACATCGTCACCATCGGCCAGTACCTGAGGCCATCGCTCAGGCACCTGCCGCTCATCCGCTATGTGCCGCCCGAGGATTTCGCAGAGCTCAGGGAGATCGCCCTCGGGATGGGCTTTGCGCATGCCGAAGCGGGACCGCTCGTACGCTCCTCGTACCACGCCCACGCGCAGGTCCCCTCCGGCCTCCTGAGACCGGCAGGGAATCGGCCCATCGGCTGAGAATTTCCAGCCCGAGGAAGGCCGGGGGGGTGGACCGACTGGAGAGCGAGCACGCCACATCGACTGCCGGGACGAAGGGCCGCACCCTCAAGGTCAAGGAAGTCGAAGAACTCATCACGTCGATCAACGGGGTCACGGCCTGTCGGATCGTGATCAACGACTGGGGGGCCGTGGAAGAGGTCCACGTGCTCGCCACCGCGGAGCGGGCCGCCAAGGGGATCGCCCGCGACGTGGAATCGGCGCTGCACGCCCGCTTCGGCATGGATGTCGACCACAAGAAGATCTCGGTCGCCCAGGTCGGCACGCCGCCGCCCACGGCGCCTGCGGAATACCGCCTGCAGATCAAGGGGCACCGCATCGAGGTCGACCAGCAGAACCACCTCTCAAGCGTCGAGGTGGAGCTCCTCACGCCGATCGGCACGGTGGTGACCGGGCGGGCCTCGGGACCCACGGAGCGTCGCACCCTCATGCGCATCGCTGGCCAGGCGACGGTCACGGCGCTCGCCACACTCCTGGCATCCGGCCCGCAGCTCTCGCTCGACGAGCTGACGCAGATCCACGCCGGCGGCCGTGAGATCGTGATGGCGGTGCTCTCGTTCGAGGGCGAGCACGCAGGCGACGTGCTGGTCGGGACATCAGCCCTCCTACCGGGGGAGGAAGTCTCCTGCGCCGTGCGGGCCTGCCTTGACGGTGTGAACCGGCGCCTGTCCTTCATCATGGGTCAACCCTAAGTGGACGGCGGGCTCTCGCTGCGTCCCGCCCGGGTCCAACGGCTCGCGGGCGGCTGGCCAGGCGTTCAGGAACTCGAGGTGACCTTCGACGATGGCCGGCGGGAGCCGGCCATCCTGTTGCTCGACCTCCTGGCTCCGCTGGCGGTGGGGGACTCCTGTCTCGTGAACACGACGGCGGTGGAGCTCGATCTCGGCTCGGGTGGGTACCACATCGTCGTCTGCCACGACGGGGCCGCTTCGCACCAGGGGCCCGGCGGCCACCTCATGAAGCTTCGCTACACTCCGTTCCAGCTGAAGGTGGCGGGGCCCGAGGATCCGGGCGACGAGCGCCACCGGCTCCTCGAGCAGGCCACGGACACGGGTGGCATGCCGGTCGTGTGTTGCGAACTCCACAGTCAGGTCGCCCCGGTGGCGGCCGCCTTCCGGCTCGTCCACAGGGAGGGAAGGCTCGCCTACGTGATGACCGACGAAGGAGCGCTTCCCTATCGCCTCTCCAAGATCGCAGGATTGCTGCGCACGGCCGGCCTCCTTGCCGTGTCGCTATCGGCCGGACAGGCCTTCGGCGCTGATGCCGAGGCCGCCACCGTGCACTCCGCCCTCCTCATGGCGCGCCACGTCTTCGGGGCGGATGCCGCCGTCGTGGCGATCGGGCCGGGCCTGCTCGGCACCGGAACACCCTTTGGGCACGGCGGCATCGCCCAGGCCGAGGCAGCCCACGCCGCCATCGCCACCGGCGGCAGGCCGCTCGTCGTCCCGCGCATCTCGTTCGCCGACGGGAGGGAGCGGCACCGGGGGCTCTCGCACCATTCGGAGACCGTCCTCAGGCGTGCTCTCCTCGCCCCTGTGAGCGTCGCCATGCCAAAGGGGCTGCCCGGTCCCGCCCGGGACGCCCTCATGTCCGCAGCCAAGGATCGCCACAGGGTCGTGGCCGAGGATGCCGGTGGGTGGCAGAAGGTCGCCGAGGAAGCGGGCATCCCGCTTTCCAGCATGGGGAGGGGTCCCCACGAAGACCCGTGGTTCTTCGCCGCCGCCGCCGCGGCGGGGGCGCTCGCAGGAAGGTGGGCACGGCGTGGCTGACTTCGAGGAGATCGCTCGGGAGGAGATCTTCCGGGGAGCCGCCTTTCGCCTTGAGAGACGGCGCGTGAGGGGACCAGCCGGCACCTTCGCCCGGGATGTCGTCGTCCACCCGGGGGCGGTGGTGCTGGTCCCGCTCCTTGGCACGGACGTGATCTTCGTGCGGCAGTGGCGCCATCCGATGGGCTTCCTGACCGAACTCCCGGCCGGCACCCTCGAGGCCGGTGAGGAGCCGATCGAGACCGCAGGTCGGGAGATCAGGGAGGAGACGGGATGCAGGGCCGGCCGCCTCGTCCCGATCGGCCGGACGTACGCCGCCCCCGGCTACTCGACCGAGCTCCTCCACTTCTTCCTCGCCACCGACCTTGCCCCCGATCCCCTGCCGCCCGACGCCGACGAGGACATCCAGATCCTGCGCCTGCCCGTTCCCGAGGCTCTCAGGCGCGCCAGGGCCGGAGCCTTCGACGACGCCAAGACGGAGCTCGGTCTCCTCCTCGCCTCCTCCCGTCTTCCGGGCATCCGGGAGGGCGATGGGACATAGACCTGCGTCGTGGGAGGTGGGAGGCCTGTCCTGGGCTCATCTGAGGTCGGCGCTCGAGCGCCACGTCCAGGCCAACATCGGACCCTACCTCGCCGCCCTGGTCTTTGTTATTCTTGGCATGGCCCTTGGCCTGGCGGCTGTGGGTGTCTTGTCCCCGCTGCAGAAGGCGGACCTCCTGCGCTATCTCGGAGGGTTCATGACGGGCCTCAGAGACGGCGGAGTGAGCGGTCCGGCCGTGATGCGCGAGGCGCTTGGCACGAACCTGCGATCTGTTCTCGTCGCCTTCGTGCTGGGGCTCACCGTCATCGGCCTGCCGGGGCTCGCCATGCTCCTCGTCCTGAGGGGGTTTGTGGTCGGCTTCACGGCGGCGTTCCTCGCCCAGGAACTGGGCGCCAGGGGGTACCTGCTCATCGCCGCCGGGGTCCTCCCGCCCACGCTCCTGCTCCTGCCCGCCCTGATGGCGCTCGGTGTGGGCGCCTTCCGGTTTGCGGCCCGCCTCGTCCAGACCCGCCTGCACGACCGGGCGCAGATCCTCGAGGCGGGGGGGCGCTTCGTGGCGACGGGTGCGCTCGCGGCAGCGCTGATGCTCGGCGCCGCGGTCCTTGAGGCCTATGTTTCGCCCCTTCTCCTTTCCGCCCTGTGGCCGTTCGTGGGCGGGTAGAAGCTTTCAGCCGAAGGAGTCCGGACAGATGAACATCGGGGTGCTGAAGGAGATCAAGGCCGACGAGAACCGGGTCGGCCTGACGCCGTCGGGTGTGCGCACGCTGGTCGACGATGGACATGCCGTCCTGGTGGAGAGAGGAGCCGGCGAGGGCTCGGGCTTCACGGATGAGGAGTACGCCGGGCACGGCGCCAAGCTCGCCGGCCGCGGCGAGCTTGCCGCCTGGGCTGACATCATCGTCAAGGTCAAGGAGCCGCTCTCCGAGGAATACGGCCTTTTCCGAAAGGGCCAGATCGTTTACACCTACTTCCACCTGGCGCCGGTGAAGGACCTCACGCTCGCCCTGGTCAAGTCCGGGGTCGCGGCCGTCGCCTATGAAACCGTTCAGCTTGACGATGGCTCCCTGCCCCTTCTCACCCCCATGTCCGAAGTGGCAGGGCGTATGGCGACCCAGATCGGGGCGCAGTTCCTCGAGCGTCCCTACGGGGGCCGGGGCGTCCTGCTCGGTGGCGTGCCCGGCGTCGCCCCCGGCAAGGTGGTCGTGGTCGGCGGTGGCACGGTCGGCCAGAACGCCGCCACGATCGCACTCGGCATGGGGGCCGAGACCACCATCTTCGACGTCTCGCCCCGCCGGCTGCGCCAGCTCGATGACATCTTCCACGGTCACGTCAGGACGCTCATGTCCACCCCCTACGCCATCGGCCATGCCGTCAGGGAGGCCGACCTCGTGATCGGTGCCGTGCTGATCCCGGGCGCCCGGGCGCCGAAGCTCGTGACCGAGGCGATGGTGCGGGCCATGCAGCCGGGCTCGGTGATCGTCGACGTGGCGATCGACCAGGGCGGATCGATCGCCACGATCGACCGCATCACGACCCACTCCGATCCGACCTATGTCAAGCACGGCGTCGTGCACTACGCCGTGGCCAACATGCCGGGCGCCGTTCCCCGCACGTCGACCATCGCGCTCACGAACGTGACGCTGCCCTACCTGCGGGAGCTCGCGGCGAAGGGGCTCAAGGAGGCGATGGCCCAAGACGCCGCCCTGAGGCGCGGACTGAACGTCATGGGCGGGAACGTCACTTACCGGGCCGTGGCCGAGGCGCACAGCCTCCCGTACATGCCCCCGGAGGAAGCCCTCGGACTGTAGGGAACGACGCTGTCGAAGGGCCACTCCAAGGGCGGGCCAAGGCCTCGCCAGAGGGGCGGCCCCTTGTCGCGTTCCTGGTCAGGACGGCGGTCTCACACCTTCTGGGCGTTGCATAAGATAACTTCGTCCGGATTCCGGGAGAGCCATCCCGTGTCGCTTTGTGCTCCCACCAAAAGGAATTGCAAGAATTATGTAGAATCTCAGTCATCCCGCATAGGCTCCAAGACTACGGAACATCCTAGCGCTGCCCGGGAGGTGACGCCCGCATGAATGAGTGGATCGCCGATTTCGTCAACTACCTGCAGGTCGAGAGGGGGCTCGCGGTCAATACGCTTGAGTCCTACGGCAGGGATCTCAGGCAGTTCTCCCAGTATCTGGACTCGACGACGCAGGACAAGGCGTTCGACAAGGCGACCCGCTCCGTGATTCTGGGCTACCTCCTCGTGATGCAGCGCCAGGGCAAGGCCGCCGCCACGATTGCCAGGCGGCTTGCGGCCCTTAAGGCCTTCTATCAATATCTCATGCGCGAGCACCAGATCGGTGTGGACCCGACGGCCGACCTCGAGAGCCCCAAGTTGCAACGGCGCCTTCCCAAGGTGCTGGCCGTCGCCGAGGTGGAGGAGATCCTGCGTCAGCCCGACGCCGACACGGCGGCCGGCAGGCGCGACAAGGCGATGCTGGAGCTGCTCTACGCCACAGGGATCCGGGTTTCCGAACTGGTCTCCCTGAACGTGTCGGACGTGAGTCTCGACCAGGGCTACCTGAGGTGCGTGGGCAAAGGCGAGAAGGAACGGCTGGTGCCGGTCGGATCGGTCGCCGTCAGATGCCTCCGGGATTACATACAAAACGGCAGGCCCCATCTTCTCCGCGACCCCAGGGAGCGATGCCTCTTCGCCAACCACCACGGCAGGCGCCTCACCCGTCAGGGATTCTGGAAGATTGTGAAGAAGTACGCCCAGGAAGCGAACATCCACAAGGAGATCACCCCGCACACCCTGCGCCACTCCTTCGCGACGCACCTCCTCGAGAACGGCGCCGACCTGCGCTCGGTGCAGGAGATGCTCGGGCACGCCGACATCTCGACGACCCAGATTTACACCCACCTCACCCAAAACCGCCTCAAGGAGGTCTATGCCAAGGCCCACCCGAGAGCGTAGGCAGGGGAGGGGACGGGGCCCGCACGCCCGGTGTGCGGGCCCCATCCGCGTCTTCCCAAGGAGCGCCTGTCCCCTAGAAAATCCCACCCGACGCCGCTCACCGCCTGCCGATCGGCGGGAATCCTAGGATTCGGGTGATTCTCATGCCGAAGGGACTCCTGGCGCTTCTTCTCTCGTTCCTCACCACCGTCCCCGTGGCGGCCGGCCCCAGCGCGCAGCCGAAGCCGCCGCCGGTGAAGGCCGCGGCAGTCTACGTGATGGACGCCGACAGCGGGGACGTGCTCTTCGCCTCGGGCGCCGACCAGCGGCGGCCGCCCGCCAGCATGACCAAGATGATGACGCTCCATCTCCTGGCCCGGGCCCTCAGGCAGGGGCGCTTGAAGCTTTCCGACCCGGTGCCCGTGAGCGAGGAGGCCTTCCGGACCCCGGGCGCCCAGATCTGGCTTGAGCCAGGCGAACAGCTCCCCCTCGATCAGATCCTGCGCTCGATCGCCATCGGGTCCGCAAACGACTCCTGCGTGGCCGTGGCCGAACTCCTGGACGGCTCCACGGACGCCTTCGTCGCCCGCATGAACGAGGAGGCGAAGGCCCTCGGCATGAACGATACTCACTTCGCCAACCCGCACGGCCTCGACGACCCCGCCCACCTCACCACGGCGCACGACATGGCGCTCCTCGGCCGGGCGCTCCTGAGGGACGGCATTGTCATGAAGGCCCTCGCCCAGAGGGAGGACCGCACGATCAGGAACGGCAAGGGCGGCAAGCTCTGGCTCGTGAACCACAACCGCCTCCTTTGGTCCTTCCCGGGCCTCATCGGCCTGAAGACGGGCTACACGCAAAAGGCCGGCTACTGCCTCACCGGGGCGGCCCGCCAACAGGGCATGACCATGATCGCAGTGGTGATGGGCGAACCGACCTCCAGGGACCGCTTCGCCGACGTGGCGGCGCTTCTCAGGTGGGCCTTCCTCACCCATGACTCGCACGTCCTGGCGAGGGGCGGCCAGGTGATGGGGCAGGTGAGCGTGCGCCACGGCGCCGCCCCCACCATCAAAGCGGTTCTCGATGGAGACCTGCGCCTGACGACGGCGAAGGGTGAGAAGCCGTCCGTGAAGCTCGTGCCCCACCTGCCGAAGTCCGTCATGGCCCCCGTGAGGGCCGGCCAGGAGCTCGGCACCCTCGAGGTGACAGGTGGCGGGCGGCTGTCCACCCATCGCCTCGTGGCGCAGGGCAGCGTCCCCAGGGCGACCTTCGGGACCATGTTCCTGAGGATCATCCGGGGGGCGCTCCACGTGCCCGCCTAGAAGGTAAAAAACGGAAGATCAGCGAAAGAGCCTCCCGAGGTCCACGCGGGGAGGCTCTTTTGTCCGTGCACGTCTATATCCACCGGCGGGGCGGCACCTCCGTCTTCCGCCCCGAGGGGGAACTCGACATCGAGGCCGCCGCGTCGCTGCGAGATCTCCTCGACGAGGAGATCGACAGGGGAGGTCGGGACATCGTGCTGTCGCTCGCTCGGGTGACGTTCATCGACTCTTCCGGGCTCGGGGTCATCCTTGGCCGCTACAGGCGCCTGACCGATCTCGGCGGGACCATGACTCTGGCCGCCGTGCCCGAGATCGTGCGCCCGGTGCTCGAACTGTCCGGCCTCCTCACGCTGCTGCCGGTCGTGCAGGTGGAGGTGGGCGGTCGTGGCTGAGCTCGTCTGGAAGCTCGAGCTTCCCTCACGCCCCGACTCCGTCGGCATGTGCCGGCTCGCCGTCGCCCAGTTCGCAGGTCTCCTCGGATTCACCCTGGCCGAGATCGAGGAGGCGAAGGTCGCCGTCTCGGAGGCCGCCACGAATGCCGTCGTCCACGGCTACCGGGGCACCTCCGGCCCCTTGCGGCTGACGCTCCGGGAAGTGCCGGGCGGCATGGCCATGGAGGTCGGCGACGAGGGCTGCGGGATACCGGACGTGAGGGCCGCCATGCAGCCGTCGTACAGCCAGGACCCGGAGCGCATGGGACTCGGCTTCGTGTTCATGGGCTCCTTCACCGATACGCTCGACGTCGCATCCGAAGTGGGGCGTGGCACCACGGTGCGGATGCTGAAGATGAGGGAGGAAGCCCAAAAAGAGGAGGCGCGCTGACGTGGACGGGGAATCCCCCGTCGGCGAGGACTTCCTGCACCTCCTCGAGCGGGCGCATGCTGGCGATGCCAAGGCGCGCTCCACACTTTTCGAGGCGAACGTCCGCCTCGTCTGGAGCGTGGTCGGGCGCTTTCGCGGGCGGGCGGAGACCGACGACCTCTTCCAGGTGGGCTCGCTCGGGCTCCTGCGCGCCATCGACCGCTTCGATCCCTCGTTCGGGGTGCGCTTCTCCACCTATGCCGTGCCGCTCATCATCGGCGAGATCAGGCGGGACCTCCGGGGCCAGGGTGCCCTCAAGGTCTCCCGCGGCCTCAGGGAGACGGCGGCGCAGCTCGCCCGAGTGCGCGAGCGCATCGCCAGGGATGAGGGCCGCGAGCCGACGCTCGAGGAGACAGCGAGGGCCGCAGGGGTCGAACTCGACGAAGCGACCCTCGCCTTGGAGTCGCAGTCGCCGGTGCTGTCGCTGGACGCTCCCGGACGGGAGGGCGACGACGCCCCCTCCCTCGCCGACCGCCTGGGCGATGAGAGCGACGGCGAGGCGCGCTGGCTGGACCGCCTCCTGGTCGACGAGGGGGTCGACGCCCTCGCCCCGCTTGAGCGGCAGGTCCTGAGGCTGCGCTTTTTCGCAGACCTCACACAAGAGGAGACGGCGAGGCGGCTCGGCACCAATCAGGTGCGCGTCTCGCGCATCGAGCGGCGGGCCCTCATGAAGATCCGGCACCGCTTCTCCGGGCCCCCGACCGGGGGTGGCTCGGATGACCCGGCGGAGGGGCGGAAAGACTACGGTCGGAAGTCGTGATCTTCGCAAGGAGGGTACAGGGATTGCCGGTCGTGCGCGTCATGGAGGTCGTTGGGCAGTCGGATGAGTCGTTCCAGAAGGCGGTGCAAAACGCCGTCACCCAGGCCGCCAAGAAGACGGAGAACATCTCCGGCGTCGAGGTGGCGAACTGGACGGCCAATGTGAAGGCCGGGTCCATCGTGGAATACAAGGCAGACGTCAGGGTCGCCTACGCGGAGGACGCCTAGGCGTCGGGGAGGACCGGATGGCTGACAGGGAGTACCTGGCACGGGCGTCGTCGCTCACGCCCGCCGTGTCGTACGTGAGAAACGCCCTCCTCGCCTTCCTGGTGGGGGGGGCCATCTGCACCATAGGACAGATCGTGTGGGAGGGCTTCGTGGCGTACGGGTTTCCTGAGGCCGATGCCTTCGCCCCGACAGCCGTGGTGATGGTGTTCCTCTCCGCCCTCTTCACGGCGCTCGGCCTCTATGACCAGATGGTGAAGAGGGCGGGCATGGGGGGGGCGCTGCCGATCACCGGCTTCGCCAACGCCATGGTGTCGCCGGCCATGGAGTTCCGCAGCGAGGGCCTCGTGCTCGGCACCGGCGCCCGCATGTTCCAGTTGGCGGGGCCCGTTCTGGTCTACGGGCTGGCGACGGCCTTCGTGGCGGGCGTCGTGCTCCTCGTCCTGATGGGGCGTGGGGGGGCATGACGACGACCATGCTTGCGGCGAGGCGGATCGGCCGCCAGACCACCCGGCTCGAGGCGCCGCCCTCGATCGGCACGTGGGCCAGCGTGGCCGGGGAGATGGAGGCGGCGGGCCCCCTTGCTGATGGTTTTGACCAGTCCTACTCGATGACCGAGGTCGCCACCCTGGGCCCGACCTTCGAGCAGGCCGAGGCGGGCCTCCTGAAGGAGGCCATCACGCGGGCGGTCGGCAAGGCCGGCCGCTCCCCGGGCGATGTCGACCGGCTGTTCGCAGGGGATCTCCTCGACCAGCTGGTCACCACGTCGTTCACCGCCCTTGCTCTCGATATGCCTCTCCTCGGTGTGTACGGGGCCTGCTCGACGAGCGCCGAGTCGATCCTCCTCGCTGCCACCTTCGTGGCGTGCGGCGCCTGCGACCTGGCGATGGCGGCAACGGCAAGCCACCACCTGGCCGCCGAGCGGCAATATCGCTATCCCATCGAGGCGGGCGTCCAGCGCACGCCCACCGCGCAGTGGACGGCGACCGGGGCGGCCGCCTTCCTCGTGAGCCGCGAAGGGCCGGGGCCGTTCGTATCAGCCTTCACGACGGGCATCCCGACCACGAAAGGTGTGACGGACGTGAACAACATGGGGGCGGCCATGGCGCCGGCGGCAGCCGACACCATCGCCACCCACCTCGGGGCGGTGGGGGCTTCTCCCGAAGACTACGACGTCATCCTCACCGGCGACCTCGGCATCGTCGGGCACCAGCTCTGCCGGGAACTCCTCGAAGAGCGGGGCGTGCGTCTTGACCCCGACCGATTCAAGGACAGCGGGCTTCTCCTCTATGACCGGCACAGGCAGGACGTCCATGCCGGTGGCTCCGGCGCCGCCTGCTCGGCCCTCGGCCTTGCCGCCTACCTCCTGCCGCTCATGGCAGGAGGAGAGGTGCACCGGGCGCTTCTCGTCGCCACCGGGTCGCTCCACAGCCCCACGACCAGCCAGCAGGGCCTTGTGATCCCTGGCATCGCCCATGCCGTCGAGTTCATCGAGGGTGCGGGCAGATGACGCTCCTTTGGGCCTTCGTCGTGGGCGGGGCGCTCTGCGTTCTCGCCCAGCTCCTCGTCGATGTGGGACGGCTCAACGCGGCCCACGTCCTCGTCGGCTTCGTGGTGGCAGGCGGCATTGCCGCCGCCCTCGGCCTCTACGACCCGTTCGTCAAGTTCGCCGGCGAAGGCGCTGCCCTGCCCCTTCCGGGGTTCGGCTACGCCCTTGTGAAGGGTGTGGTTGCCGACGTCCGGGAGACGGGTGCGATCGGTCTCTTCACCGGCAGCTTCCAGGCCACGGCTGCGGGCGTCGAGGCGGCCATCGTGTTCGGACTCGCCGCCGCCCTCTTCGCGAGGCCGCGGCGCTAGGCGCCGGAGAGGACTTCCCGATCGTTATCGCCAATGGGTTGCGCCGGAGGCATGACGCTTGGCGCTCACCTTCCCCATCGACGATGAGACGTATCACGGGCCGCTCCACCTCCTGCTCGCCCTGGCCGAACGGGGCGAGGTCGACCTCAGGCGGCTCTCGCTATCGCGCCTTACCGAGCGCTACCTCGCCGCAGTGCGCCAGATGGACGTCCTTCCCATCGAGGAGGTGGGGGAGTTCCTGTTCATGGGGGCGCGGCTGGTGCGCCTCAAACTTGAGGAGCAGCGCCTCGGTGAGGCCCCCGAGGAAGCCCTCGATCTGGCGAGCGAACTGCGCATCCTGGGCGCCCTGCAGGAGGCCGCGGCGTTGTTCCGGGCACACGGCGGCGGGCGGAGCTTCACGCGGCCGGAGAGCGCCCCGCCCGGAACGTCGTCGGCAGACGACCTGCCGGGGGCCCTCGAGCGCCTCTCCCGCCGCCGCCGTCGCCTCGCCCCGCCGACCGAGCGGACGGTGCGCCGCCAGGGCGTGAGTGTCGAGACGATTGTCGCCGACCTCTGGCGATCCCTTGGCGGCGGCCCCCGCCCCCTCAACATTCCCGCCTGGCCCTGGGGGGCGCGCGGCATGGCCCTCTTCGCCGCCCTCGAACTCGCTCGCACGCAGCGGGCGAGGCTCATCCAGGAGGAGCCCTTCGGAGAGATCATCATGGAAAAGGCGGACGCTGGCTCATGACCAAGGACCTCGAGAAACTGGAGGCCGTGCTCTTCGCCCTCGGCCACCCGATCGGCGAGGACGAGCTGGCGCGGGCCCTCGGCTGGACGCGTGTCGAGCTCCAGCGCCACCTGGAGGACTACGCCCGGGAGACGGCCGATCGGGGGTTCTTCCTCACCCGGGAGAACGACGGCTGGATCGTGCTCTCCCGGCCGGAGTACGCCGACGCCGTGGCGAGGGCGCTCGGCGGCTACCGGCGCGAACTCGGCATGGCGGCGCTCGAGACGCTCGCCGCCGTGGCGTACTTCGAGCCTGTGTCGCGAGGGTTCATCGACCGGGTGCGTGGCGTGAAGTCCGAGCGCTCTCTGGCTCTTCTCGAAGAGGAGGGGCTCGTCTCGGAGGCGGGCCGCGGAGAGGGACCGGGCCGGCCCCACCTGTGGGCGACCACGGCCGAGTTCCGGCGCCGCTTCGGCCTGGACGGCAAGGGGCTCCCCGAGATACCTGAGGCCATACGTCAGGAGGCCGAGGAACTGAGGCCGCGTCCCCTGGGCGCTGGCGAGGCCTAGGGATGCGTCTCCCGTGGGCACACTTGCACGGGAGGCGAGGTGTCTTTGATCTTTGTTCTGATCGGTGCGGCTTTCATCCTTGAAGGGGCTCTGGTCGCTTTGACCCCCGTGCGGGTCGGGGCCTCGCTCGGCAGGGTGTCGACATTTCGGGGATCCGCAGGACCGTTTTCGGCGATGGTGCGCACGCCGCTCAAGCCGCCCCCTGGCTCGCCTGAAACCAGGAGCGTCAGGGGCGGCCCGACCGCGGGCGCCGCTCGCGAGGTGCGCGCCTTCGGGGCCTTCCTCGCCGCCCTCCGAAGCCGGGCGAGACGGACGACAGCGAGCGTGCGCCTGGAAGGCGGCGTCGGCGATCCGGCGGTCGGGGCGCTTGTCATGGGCTCGGCCGCCGCCGTCCTGGCGGGTGCGCTCACAGCCCACGGGACGGCGGCCCGCCTTGTCTTCCGACCCGATCTCATCGCCGACGGGATCCGGGGCCGCGGCGAGGCGGAGGCGTCCTTTCGCCTGTGGGCGATCGTGCCGGCGGCCGGAGCTGCCCTGCGGGCCCTCAGGCCCTAGCGGGCCTCGTCGATGGCCGTGAGGGCCGAAGGGTTTTCGAGCGCTCCGATGTCGCCGGGCGGCAGCCCGAGATGCCGGGTGCGCACGAGCCTGCGCAGGATCTTGCCGTTTCGGGTGTGGGGCAGTTCCGTCACGAAATAGACGGCCTCCGGCCGAAGGGCCTTGCCGAGCTGGGCCGCCACCCGGTCGACGATTTCCCGGCGCAGGTCGTCGGACGGCTCGTGCCCAGGCCTCGTGACGACGAAGAGCACCAGCGCCTCGCCCTTCACCGGGTGCGGACGGCCGATGGCCACCGCTTCCGAAACGGCCGCGTGGGACACCGCCGCCGATTCCGCCTCGGCCGGACCGAGGCGTTTTCCGGCCACCTTGATCGTGTCGTCGGAGCGGCCGAGGATGTACCAGAACCCGTCGGCCGTGTGCAGGGCGAAGTCACCGTGCACCCACACGTCGGGGACAGTGGACCAGTAGGACTCGAGGTAGCGCCCGCGGTCATTCCAGAAGCCGCGCGTCATGCCGAGCCATGGGCTGAGCAGCGAGAGCTCCCCCACGGCATCCGTCACCGGCCTCCCGTCCGTGTCGAGCACGGCCGCCTGCATGCCGGGGAGCGGCCCCGTGAAGGCACACGGCTTCTGGGGCAGGTGGGGATAGGCTGCGAGGATGCCGCCCGAGGTCTCGGTGCCGCCCGAATAGTTCACGATGGGGCAGCGGCCCCCACCCACGAGGCGGGAGAACCACAGCCACGGCGCGACGTTCCACGGTTCCCCCGTGGAGCCGAGGATGCGCAGGGACGAAAGGTCGTGGCTGGTGACGAAATGGTCGCCCTGACCCATGAGGGAGCGGATGGCGGTCGGCGAGACGCCGAGATGGGTCACGCCGTGGCGCTCGACGAGGGCCCAGAGCCGGTCCGGTGCCGGGTGGTCCGGTGAGCCCTCGTAAATGACGAGGGTGGACCCGTGGAGGAAGGAGCCGTAGACCTCCCACGGACCCATCATCCAGCCCATGTCCGTGAACCAGAAGAGTGTGTCCTCCTGGCCCAGATCGAAGGCGTGTGCGAGATCCTGGGCGGCCTTCAGCGGGAATCCGGCCTGGACGTGGAGTGCCCCCTTCGGTCGGCCGGTGGTGCCGGATGTGTAGATGACCATGAGCGGATCCTCGGCGTCGAGCGTGGGGGAGGCACCATCCGGAGCCGCCTCGAGAAGGGTCCCAAACGGGATCTCCCGGGGCGAGAGGCGGCTCCCGCCCACCCTCGTCACCACGATCACGTGCTCTGTCCCGGCGTCGATCGCCGCCTGGCGGGCCTCGGCGAGCATGTCGACCCGTCTTGCGCGCCGGAGGAACCCGTCCGCCGTGATGAGCGCCCGGGCGCCGGCGTCGGCGAGGCGCGTGGCGACGGCCTTGGCCCCGTAGCCGGAGAAGATCGGGACGAAGACAAGGCCGGCGGAGGCCAGGGCGAGGACGGAGAAAACGGTCTCAGGAAGCATCGGGAGATAGACGCCCACCCTGTCCCCGGCCCTGAGGCCGAGCTTCATGAGGCCATGGCGCAGCCGATCCACGGTCTCCTTGGCGGCGGCGTAGGAAAAGGAGCGGACCTCGCCGTCCTCGCCCTCCCAGATGAGGGCCGTGGCCCCCGGCCGGGCGGCGGCGTGCCGGTCGAGAAGAGCGTCCTCGAGGTTCAGGCGAGCGCCGACGAGAAAGCGCGTCCAGGGGACCCCCTGGGACCCGTCCACCCAGGACGTGGGCTGGCGACGCAGCGGCACGGCCAGTTCCTCCTCGACGACGGTCTGCCAGAACCACCCCGGATCGCGGGCGGCTTCGGCCTGGAGGGCGTCGAGATCCGGGAAGCCATGCCGGTCGAGGAACTTCTCGAAGCGCGTTGTGCCCGCCTTCGCCGGGTCGGGACGCCATGCGACGGGCAGGTCCGGTATGTCGGTCTCGTGATCCATCGCTCTCACCCTTTCCCTGGTGATGAGGTGCGGACGGGCTGCATAGGTTAGCACGTCCAAGAAAGGAGCGTGTGGGCATGGAGTGCGTTCGTTGCCACGCCGGGGACCACTGGGACGGCGCCGTCTTCTGCCACCACTGTGGGACCCGTCTCAGGAACCGCTGCGTCGAGGAGACCTGTCCGGCCGAGGACCTTGAGAGCAGCTACCGCTTCTGCCCCCTGTGCGGCAAGGAGAGCCTCTTCGCCTCCCTGGGACTCATGGAGGCCGCCGCCACCCTCGCTGATGCCGGCGCCCATGAAGAGGCCGTGTCCGACGGCTCCGCCCTGGCGGGGGAGGACGGGGACGGCCTGCCGGGGAAGGGTGGCGAAGGGTCCATGACGGCTCCGGAGGAAGCTGACGAAAATCCAGGAGAAGCGCTCGTCGATGGCGCTGACGATGAGACCTCGACCTCCCTTGGTGGGGCGCAGCCAGCGGACCTCCAGGCCGTCGGTATTCCGGATGAGCCGCTCGAGGCGGCCGGCGAGGCGGGCGCCGCTGACGTCGCCGGTGAGGCGGTGGCAAGGGAGATTCCAGTGGCGAGCGGTGGCGACGACGGGGTCGGGCGCCGAGGCTGACATCACGCCAGGGCGGAGGTCCCGGCCACCGGGCCCGGGATTCGTCGAACGAGGCAGGGGAGGAAGGAAGCGAGGCGTCGATCCGCCTTCCAGACGACCGAGGGCGCATCGATGGGCGCCTTTGCCGCCTTCCCGAAGGGCGCCTGGCAGCACGCCCGGAGAGGGGCGGCGTCGGGCCGTCCTTTCGCGGCTATGGCCCGGAGAAGGCTGCCGGGCGTGGTGACGTCCGGCAGACGCCTTGGGTCCTTTGCGGGGGTCAGGGGCCTCTCAAGGTGCGACCGCGTCCCGGCGAGCGCCTGGGGTGCATCTGGCAGGGTGATGGAGATCGCCGGCAGGTGGGACGTCCGGCTGATGAGAAATGGATGCGTCGAAGCGAATGCCGGCGCCTTCGCAGGTGAGGGCCTGTCTGCATCCCTGCGGATGTCGCCCGACGGCCGGTCCAGCGGGAAGAGGCTCATCGCAAGGACTTCCATGGGCTGTAGCTGGCGCACCCCCTTCACGGGGAGGTGCACCCCCCTCACCGATCCGGGGCAACGGGCCATGGGCGCCGGGGCCGCCTCTGCCGGCAGCTCGGCCCGCCCCGTCTCGCCGACGGGACGATGGGGGCCCGGGAGCTCCGGGACCAGGGAAGGGCTCCCTGGGATCAGGGGCCGGGCGGCGGGAAGGACAGATCCACGCTTGGGCATAGCCGCATCTTCTCCTGATCCTTCGCCCCGTCCTGCCCCCTGACAGAAGGAGGAACCATCCGACCGTGAATGACAGCGTGCTCCGCCGCGTCGGCGCCGACCGGAAGAAGCATGTCGAGACGCTGGCCGAAGCGATCTCGATCCCCAGCATCTCCACCCTTCCCGCCCACGCCGGCGACGTTCGACGGGCCGCCGAGTGGGCGGCCCAGAGGGCGAGGGGAATGGGGTTCGAGGCCGCCGTGCACGCTACGGCCGGCCACCCGATCATGATGGCGACGTGGCACCGGAAGAAAGGAGTCCCCACCTTCGTCGTCTACGGCCATTACGACGTCCAGGCGGCCGAGCCGGCCGCTCTCTGGCAGAGCCCCCCGTTCGAGCTGACCGAGCGCTCCGGCGCCCTCTACGGGCGCGGCACCTCGGATGACAAGGGCCAGATGGTCGCCCACCTCATGGCCATCGACGCCTGGCTCGGCGAGAACGGGGAGCTGCCGGTCAACGTGACGCTCCTCTTCGAGGGCGAGGAAGAGGTGGGCAGCACGAACCTCATGGCGTTCGTGCGCGACCACCGGAGGGAACTTGCCTGCGAGGCGCTCATCATCTCGGACACCGGGGCCTACGACAAGGGCACCCCTGCCATCACCACGGGGGTGCGGGGCGTCGCCGGTCTCGACGTCACGGTGCGGGGGCCCAGCCAGGACGTGCACTCCGGGCTTTACGGCGGCGCCATTCAGAACCCGATCCACGCCCTCGCCCGGATGATCGCCTCGCTCCACGATATGGACGGGCGCATCCGCGTGAGCGGCTTCTACGACGACGTGGTCGAACCGCCCGTGGCCGAACGAGAGGCCTGGGCGAACCTTCCATTCGCCCAAGCGGCCTTCCTCGCCGAGTCGGGCGCACCGGCGCTCTTCGGCGAACCCGGGCGCTCGACGCTGGAGCGGCTGTGGTCCCGCCCCACCATCGAGGTCAACGGGATCACGGGCGGAGTTCAGGAAGGCCACAAGACCATCGTCCCCGCCACCGCCCGGGCCACGATCACCTGCCGGCTCGTGCCCAACCAGGATCCCTCGCAGGCGGCCGATGCGGTGCGTCAGCACCTCATCGCCAATGCGCCGCGCGGCGTGCAGGTGGAGGTGACCCTGGACCAACTGGCCTACCCCGGAGTGACGCCGGTCGACCACCCGGTGACGGCGGCCGCCGCCCGGGCGCTCAGGGAGGGCTTCGGGAAGGAACCGGCATATGTCCGGAGCGGCGGCTCGATACCGATCGTGTCCGAGTTCAGCCGGATGCTCGGCGTGCCGGTCGTGATGATGGGCTTCTCCCTCGCCACGGACAACATCCATGGCCCGAACGAGCACCTCGACCTCTCCCAGTACCGCGGTGCGATCAGAAGCCTCGCCTGCCTCTGGGACGAACTCGGACACGGCCTCGGATGATGACATCCCGGGCACTGGGGTGGCCGGCCTCAAATGTTACAAAGAGATGACGGAAGGATTTAGCGGCGACACGTAGTATATCCCGCTTCGTGGGTCCGCGCGCACCTGTGCTACGGCTGGGTTCGTGATCTCGGCGGTGTGGCATGCGCTGGCTTCCGGCCTTTCGGAGACCGAACTCTCTTTGGGGGGGATGATGCCGGAGAGGAACGAGCGGCGGCGAAGGGTGATCTTCCCGTCGTATCGGGTACTCCGCCCGTGTGAGACACATTCCGGGACTCCATTCGAGATTCGGGGAGGCATCCGCATGAAGATCGGCCGATGGGCTGTGTGGGCAGGGGTCATCGCCATGACCGCGACGATCGTCGCGGCCTGTGGCGGCTCGAGCACGCCAACCGCCGAGGCGCCGCTCCAGAAGGCAAACACGGTCGTGAACGTCCTTCAGGGTGTCACGATCAACGACTTCGCGCCGTTCCTCAGCGCTTCCACGTACAGCGTTTACAATTCGCAGGTCGACTACATGACCTACGCCCCGGTCGTCATGGTGTCGAAGTCTGACACCATCGACTATGCGGACTCCGTGGCCAAGTCCATCTCCCACAACGCCGACGGCAGCCAGTACACTGTCACGCTGAACAACTGGACGTTTTCCGACGGGTCCCCGATCACGGCCTCGGTCGTGGCCTGGGACGCCAACCTCATGATCGCCGACTGTAACGACTCGAGCTCGAGCAACAAGTTCCCGTACGGAGGCTGTGGTTTCGCCCTGCCGCCGGCTGGCGGCCCCGGCTCGCCGGCGTATCTGAAGTCGGCCACCGCCGAGGGCACCAATAAGGTCGTCTTCACGCTCTCCGGGCCGGCCAACCCGACCTGGTTCGAGCTGGACGGTCTCGGCCAGATCATGGTCTTCCCCCAGGCCCAGTGGGATAAGGGAACGACTGAGGCGACCCTCGCCTTCATGAACTCGGTCGCCAACCAGCCGACCAACCCGGTCTACCAGGTGGTGTCCGGTCCGTACAAGTTCAAGAAGCAGGTGGCGAACGAGTTCGTCTCGTTCGTCCCGAACCCGAAGTACGGCGGCCACAAGGCGACCGCCAACTGGACCGAGTACTACTCGAACTCCGACGCCGCCTCGTTCGCCGCCCTGAAGAAGGGCACCGTGAACGTCGGTGGCCTGACGCCGACTGAATACCCGCAGGCTTCGACCTTCACAAAGCAGGGGGACAGCGTCACCGTTCAGCCGACCGGATACTGCTGGTTCGGCATCATGCTGAACTCGGCGCCGAACTCGCTGAACGTGGGCGCCGCCTTCCAGGACCCGAAGGTGCGTGCGGCCCTTCAGTACGGCGTCGACGAGAACGCCATGGGCAAGATCTTCAACGGCACGTTCAACGGGCAGAACCTGTGGATCCCGCAGTACTCTGCCGTGCCGCCGGTCCCCCAGGCGATCTCCAAGGCCGTGTTCGGCTCGACCTCGATCCCCTCGCCGTACGCCTACGACCCGGCCAAGGGCAAGGCGCTCCTTGAGTCCGACGGCTGGAAGCCCAACTCGTCCGGCGTCATGGAGAAGAACGGCGTCACGCTCTCCTTCCCCGTGATCTACGGCAACGGCTCCAGCGAGTTCCAGAACGCCGCCGTCCTCCTGAAGCAGGACTGGGCCCAGATGGGCGTCCAGATCACGCTCAAGTCCGAGCCGTTCAACACCCAGATCACCTACCTCGACACGAACGCGTCCGCTGCGTCGAGCTGGGCCGTGAACTGGTACGGCGGCTGGTGCTACGAGCCGAACTACTACCCCGACGGCTACGGCATGTGGAGCTACTACAACTCGCTTGACGACTACAACCTGACGGCCGGTTGGAAGGACCTCTCGGCGAAGATGGCGGCGACCTACCAGCCTGGCACGCCCGCCCAGAACCAGAAGGCGATGTACAACTACGCCGAGGCGACCGCCCTCGACCTGCCGATGCTGTGGACCCCGTACGGTCTCGGCGTCGTGGTGCACGCCCCGTACGTCCACGGCTGGAACTCGAACTTCAACGCCCTGCAGGACTGGACCCAGATCAACTACGTGACCATCTCGCACTGAGGCTCTGGCCTCAAGGGGACCAGGGGCAGGGTCGGCTCAGCCGGCCCTGCCTTCTTTTTCCCGACGTTTCCTGCAACTCCATCGACTTAGTCGGAGTAGGATGCGCATTACGCAGGAAGATCGCCACGGGCGCAGAATCTCACTCAGGTTACACGGATCGCAGCTTGGTGTGGGGAGGTTTTGACATGGCTGCGTTGCCCGAGACAGCAGTCAACGTGCTGGCCCCACAGCCGCCGAAGCGCGAACTGTCCCGGGAGTGGAGATCGTTCTGGCGAAACCCCCTCGCCATCGCGGGAATGGTCCTGCTGGGGTTTCTCGTCCTGTTCAGTTGGGTCGGCCCCCACGTGTGGACGGTCAACCCGCAGACGTTTGACCTCAGCAAGATAGCGAGCCCGCCCGGGCCTGGCCATCCGCTCGGCACCGACAGCGTGGGACGCGACGTCCTGGCACGGCTGATGCTGGGGGGTCAGGTCTCTCTTGTCGTCGGCTTCGCCTCGGCCGTGGTCGGGGTGACCGTCGGATCCCTCTACGGCCTGATCTCGGCCCATTTCGGCGGGATCGTCGACTCCGTGATGATGCGGATCATCGACATCACGTTTGCGATCCCCGGAATCTTCCTTCTGCTCCTCTTCGACTCGATCTTCACGCCTTCGGCCACGCTTCTCGTGTTCATCATCGCCATCCTCTCCTGGCAGGGCATCGCCCGCATCGTGCGCAGCGAGGTGCTGAGCCTCAGGGAACGTGATTTCGTCGAGGCGGCACGGGCCCTGGGAGCCTCGTCCTGGCGCATCATCACGAAGCACTACCTGCCGAACGCCCTGGGACCGATCATCGTCTACGGAACGTTCGCCGTCGGCAACGGCATCCTCACCATCGCCGGACTATCATTCCTGGGCCTCGGACTCCCGCCGCCCAACCCGAACTGGGGCGGCATGCTGAGCGACGGGATGAACTATCTCTTCGTGAATGGCTGGTGGCTGGTCTATCCCCCAGGACTCCTCATCGTGTTCGCGCAGCTCGGCGCCAACTTCCTCGGCGACGCCTTCAATCAGGCGTTTGACCCGAGACTGAGGCAGGGGAAGTAGCGATGCTGAAGTATTCCGCCAGGCGCCTTCTCGAGGCGATCCCGACGCTGCTCGGCGTATTCATCCTCTCCTTCTTTCTGGTGCACGCCGTGCCGGGCAACCCGGCCGTGATCATGCTCGGCACCCACGCCACGAGGCACAACATCGCCATGGTCACGCAGGAGTTCGGGCTCAACAAGCCGCTCCCCGTCCAGTTCCTGATCTGGCTGTGGCAGCTTCTCCACGGCAACCTCGGGACGTCGTTCACCTACAACCAGTCGGTCTGGTCCCTGATCTGGCAAAACGTGCCCCGCGACCTGTCGATCGTCGGCATCGGCACGCTCCTCGCCTCGGTGCTGTCGATCCTCCAGGGACTCTACCAGGCGAAGGTCCGCGGCAGCTTGCCCGACCAGGCCATCACCTGGGTCGCCTACTTCCTCTACTCCATGCCGATCTTCTGGCTGGCCGTGCTCCTCATCCTGTGGTTCTCCATCGACATCCCGATCTTCCCGCCGGGCGGTATCCAGGATCCGACGCAGACGGTCGTGACGTTCGGGACATGGGCGGCACATATCGCCCTTCCCGTCATCTGCATCGCCCTCGCCACGGTGGCCTACGCCGGGCGCTTCATGCGGGCCTCCGTGGTGGACTCTCTCGTTCAGGACTACGTGCGCACGGCCAGGGCCAAGGGGACGAGCGAGTTCAGCGTGCTGATGAAGCATGCCTTCCGAAACTCCCTGCTCCCCCAGATCACGCTGCTCGGGTTCTCGGTGCCGAGCCTCTTCGCAGGTGCCCTCTTCGTCGAGGAGGTGTTCAACTATCCGGGACTGGGGCTACTCTTCTGGAATGCCGCCGGCTCGAGGGACTACCCGATCATCCTTGGCACGACGGCGGTCATCGGCGTGCTGACGGTGGCCGGGAACCTGCTGGCCGACCTTCTCTATGGACTCGCCGATCCCCGCATCGCCTACGACTGAACCGTGCGAGGACACGACGGGAGGCGGCGCGCTTCGGCGGCCGCCTCCCGTCGTTTTTCGGAGCGATCAGGTGGGGGAGAGGTGTCCCAACTCCGCCAGCACGAACAGGGAAAGCACGAGGACGTGGACGGTGGAGCACCAGGCGCAGATGGCCCCGACCTGGAACAGTTCGGTGTAGATCAGGTAGAGGACGGTGAGTGTGCCCGCCCATGTCCAGATCCGGAGGGCAGGCCGGCCGCCGGCAAGGTCCGGCCGCCAGATGAGAAGGGCCATGATGCCGAACCAGGCGACGCCGAAGAGGGACACGGGGATCGGGCCGATCGTGGCGTAGGAGCTCGTGAGGACGTCTTCGCAGTTGACGATGCCGCCGCCCAGCGGACAGCCGAGGGTGGCGGCCTGGTAGTGGGTGAGGGTGAGATAGGCCGCGACGAGGAATCCCGCAAAGGTGATGAAAAGGCCGGAGGTGCGCCCCCAGCTCACTTCGGCAGAACCTCGGCGAGGCCGGTGATCTCAGGCGCCTGGCAGACGCTGGCGGGCTTCATGCCGTCGGACTTGCAGATGGCAGCTGTGAGGACGTTGGCGTTCTCCATGATCTCCCCTGCGGCCGAGCCGGCGACGGGATGCGCCAATTCGCCTGCCACGGTGGACCAGGTGAGGCCCTTCAGGAGGGTCGGATCGACCTGCGTGCCATCCCAGTAGTATCTGCCGACGGTGAAGAACGGAATTGAGGTACTCGGGTTGTTGGCCGTGAAGTAGGCATACTCCGCCTGCGTCGGTTTCTGCAGGAACTGCAACTCGTTGCGCTTCGTCATCTCCACGGGCATGAACGTGAGGTACGGACTCGTATAGTGCGAGCCGTAGAACGTGAAGGTGATCGTGTCCGGGTGGATGTCGGTGGCGGACGAGAGCATGTAGTGCAGGTTGGTGAAGGTCCCAAAGCGAGAGAGCGCCACCACCATCGCCCAGCGCTCGGCTGCGCAGTACGGACAGTACTCGGCTCCCATGTAGAGGAGCACCGGTGTGGAGGAGACGGCGAACGGTGAGGACGCCGTCTTGGGGCTGACGAACCCCTGCCCCGTAACATCCGTGGGGGTGGCCCGGGCGGCGGACTGGATGGTCGCCATGAGAGAGGCCGGCACCGACTTGCCGACGAGCGCCGCGTTGGGGTCAGCCGTTGTTGAGGATGATGAAGGAGAAATCAGTCGTGCGGCCACGAGGCCTGCGATGGCGATCACCACGATGGCGATGAGCCAGGTGCTGCCGGAGGAGCGGCGTCGTTCGGGCGGCCGTTTGGTGTTGGAGGTCCTGCGTGCGGATTTCTGTGCCATGGTCCCCGCCATTTCCTGAGGATGTGGCCCCATCAAGAGGGCAAATGCTGTCCTATTTTACCAGAGCATCGCCTGAACCTTGCCGGCGAGGCTGAAACGTTGCTGAGAGGCGCCAAGAGGCCCTCAGTGCGAGAGGCTGTCGAGCCAGGACCGCATCAGGCGGACGCCGCTCGTGTCCGGGCGGTAGGTGATGTGACCGACGTCGGCGACAGGTTCCACGAGGTTGGCCTCAATGAGCACCGGCAGGTGCCTCGAGATGGTGGAGGGGTGGAGTGAGAGTTGTTCGGCGAGGACCTGCGCACCAAGGGGTGAGGCCCCGGAAAGCGCCATGAGGATGCGTCGGTTCACCTCGCTCCCCAAGGCGTCGAAGGCCGTCATGACGTCCTTCATCCTCTGACCGGGTACATCACTTGGCGCGACCTCCCCCCAGGCGACCACGACGTCCCGAAAGGTGGTGGTGAGGATCTGCCCGCCGAGGGCGGGTGTGGGGATGAAGACGAAGCGGCTCTTCCCCTCAAGCGACGCTCGGGCGTCCTCCGGCACCGTGCGCCCCGTCATCTGGCGCAAAGCGTCGACGGCGCTCATCCCTTGGGGAAAGGATGGTGTGGCCACCCCCATTCCGGATTCTCCGTGCGAGCGCGCCGCCAGCGTCCATGCGGTCGCCACGCAGGCGGCGAGGCGTGAAGAAACGTCGAGGAAGGTTCCGAGAACGGAGTCACTCTCGGGCCAGGTCTGCACCTGGGCCGTCACCGCCTCACGCCACAGCTGGCGGTCCGACATCAGCTCGGCACGAGAGGGAATCCCGTTCGGCCACGTCGAGATGACAGACTCGACGGCCGCGACCGGCGCCATATGGCGGCTGTAGTACGTGAGCCCATCATGGGCGCCGCGGGCGAGCAGGGACCGCCACCACACCGGCGGTCGCTCCGTGATCCACGCCGCCATCTTTGAAGCGTCGGGCAGGTCTGGGCTCCCTGCCATGGACATTTCTGTGAGTTCGTCGCGGAGGACGAGGCCGTGGACGAGCAGGGCCCGTGCCGTCTTCCAGCCTGGAACCTGGAGGAGGTCCTCCTCGCCGGAGAGCGCACCACCATCCATCATGGGCAGGAGGGCAGCCACCGCCAGGACCTCGGAATGGAGAACATCCACCGTGACCCTTGATCCGAGTGTGATGACATTGAGCCGGGCCGACGGTGAAGTTTCCATATTGCCACTATAGCAAAGCATTGCAGAATAAGAGGGCGATGGGTGTGATGAGCCCCTGCCTGACCAGCGATCACCGCGAAGGATCTCAGCAAGCGCTTCGGCCACCAAACGGCCGTCGATTCCCTCACCATGGCGGTGGAGGCAGGAGAGGTCCACGGGCTCCTCGGACGCACCGGGGTCGGCAAGACGACCACGAATGGACACCTGTCGTGCCTCCTCCCGGTCGGGGAACCCCCAATGACCGCCTCAAGCTCCCTGGGCGGCGACGGCATCGTGAGCGCCCACGCCGCAGTCCTGGCACTCGGCAGGCGTCTTCGCAAGGGCGGCGGCAGGGAGGACCGAGATCTCTCTCTCGTGAGGAAGGCTGCGAGGTCGGCACTCCCCACCTCTCATGTCGAGTGCGGCAGAGCCCGTGTTCGCTCGCCCGAAGTCAGTTCGAGCCCCCGGAGCCGACCGTCGCCTGCCACCCAGAGAGCGTCCGTGGCGCCGGGTCCGTCCGGACAAGGGGCACCTCCGTGCTGGTAGAAGGGACCGCCCGAATGCTCAGGGGATGCGCCTTCCAACGATGGCACGAGCCTGCCTCGATCAGGATCGGGACGTGCATGGCCATGAGCTGACCCTCGAGGAGCGGCTCAGACCAGCCGTCGACCGCCCGCGTACCGACCGGACGACGTGCCCGGCGCCAGACCACCTGCACGCGATCCGTCGGCTGGGTCGGCTCCCTCGTGCTTCAATATCGAGGAGGTCCTCCGCTTCCCCGGGGGATCCAGGCGGAGCGGTCTCATTCGGGGAGCTGGTACGGCACGACCGTGACGAGAATGTGCCGGCGGAAGAGGAGGACGCCCTCCAGTCCGATGGCCATGTGGTTGTGGAGGATGTTCTGCCATGGATGGCGCACGACGAGCTCGGGGATGAGGACCACGAGGCGATCCGGCTCGACGAGATGGGCCAGGTGGTCAATGTAGCGGACCATCGGTCTCATGATGGAGCGGTACTGGGACTCCACGATCTGGAGGGTGATCCGCGGGTCCGGCCCCCATTCCTTCCACCGCTCCCGGAGTTTCTCGGCCGCCTCGCCGGACGTCGAGATGTTGAGGGCGACGATCTCGTCCGGGTTCATCGAGAGGGCGTAGGAGAGGGTGGTCACGGTCATCCGATTGATCGTCGCCAGCGGGACCACCACGACGAGGCGGGACGGATGGGGCTTCTCCGTGAGGTCCGTGAGGCGAAGGGCGTCGGCCGTGGCTCTGTAGTGGCGGCGGATCGAGTGGAAGGCCAGCATCAGGAGGGGGATGGCGATCGCCACGATCCAGGCGCCCTCGATGAACTTCGTGACCGTCGAGACGATGACGACGAGCGCCGTAAGGAGGGCGCCGGCGGCCGCCACGACGGCGGTCGACAGCGCTTTACCCTTCTCTTTGAGATGCTTTTTGACGAGGCTCACCTGGGCGATCGTAAAGCTCAGATAGACCCCCACGGCGTAGAGCGGGATCAGGCTGTCGGTGTTGCCCTTGAAGATGACGATCAGAAGGGAAGAGAAGAACCCGAGCACCAGGATGCCATTCTGGTAGACGAGGCGGTCGCCTCTGGCAGCGAACATGCGTGGCATCCACTGGTCCCGTGCCATGACGCTCGCAAGCTGGGGAAAGCCGGTGAAGCTCGTGTTGGCCGCGACGGCCAGCACGGCCATGGTCACAAAAGAGAGGACGTAGAAGTAGGGGCCCTGCCCGAAGATGCGCGAGGCCAAGTCCTGCAGCACCGTGCCGGTGACGTGCGGCTGAATCCCCCAGCGCCAGCTGATGAGCGAGGTGCCGAAGAACATCGTGCCGAGGAAGAAGGCGAGCAGGAGCAGGGCGAGCCGACCTCGCTTCGGAGCTGGATCCCTGAAGATCGGGACGCCGTTCGAGATCGCCTCGATTCCGGTCAGGGCGGATGAACCCGAGGAGAAGGCCCTAAGGATGATGAAGAGCCCGACGGTGCTCGTCGCCGGTGTCAGGTAGGTGTGGAAGGACTTGGCCGTGGGATCTCCCTTGACGAGCCCGACGGCGACCATCAGCAGGACCATGAGGATGAAGAGGTAGGTCGGCGGTCCCAGGAGTTGGGCAGACTCCTTCACACCCCGCAGGTTCACGAGGGTGATCAGGGCCACGATCAGGACGGCCATGACGACGGTGAACGGGGCAGCAGATGGGAAGGCCGACACGACGGCGGCGACACCGGCCGTGACCGACACGGAGACGGTGAGGGTGTAGTCGACAAGGAGGGCGGCGCCAGCCAGGAGACCGGCGCCCGCTCCCAGCGTGTCGCGGCCGATCACGTAGGCGCCGCCTCCGTTCGGATAGGCGGCGATGATCTGGCGGTACGAGATGATGAGCAAGGTCAGGAGCAGGACGATGACGGCCGAGATGGGGAGGGAGAACCAGAGGGCGCCCACACCGGCCGTCGCCAGGACGATCAGGATCTCCTGCGTGCCGTAGGCCACCGACGAAATGGCATCCGGAGAGAGGACGGCGAGGCCTTCCCACACGCTGACCCTCGTGTTCTCCGAATCATCTTTCCTGATGGGCCGCCCGAACAGGGCCAAGCGCCAATTGAACGATTGCGTCCGAGCACGGTGGCGGGATCGTCGGAATCCACGTGCAAGCACTCTGATATCAGCTCCGTAGACGGATTCGCTGGAGCGGCGAGATGAGCATGGGGGTGCCCGACCGTGAGCGTTCAAGTCCAAGATGGATGGACTTTAGCACCTTTCCGGCCCCATCAACAGGCTCCGGCGAGACATCTGTGGCCCCCGTCGTCAGACCGCCGGGTTCGAGAAGGCCGCTTCACACGGATCCCTCGGTAGATGATCACGGCCGTCGGCGGTCCTCGTTAAGGTCGCGTCAGTTGTGCAGAAGGTTGGGCGGATGCCGTACTCCATGCCAGATGTGTGGCGGATTTCCCTTCACGTCGAGCAGGATCTGGACCTTAAACTTCGCAGAGCACCTCCAAACGGGGCCTATCCGCACCTGGCGCCCTATTCGGGGAATCCGGGTCCACTAGACCCATCGGAGCCTACGAGTCTTTGCCCGGACGCCATTGTGTGGAAGGATTGCCCCCCCGGACTGGTCACGCTCCGCAACGTGGTGTATGAACTCCGTGAGGTCGTGAGCATCGGTTAGATCGCCTGCTCGAGCTTTGGCGGGTCAAGATGGACGATTTCGGGCTGTAAGAGGGCCATCGAGTCCTGGGAGAAGTAACGCCGACCGGTGGCCCATTCATCGTCCTGTTCGGTCAGCACCGTGCCGATGAGACGAAGGACCGAGTCGCAGTTGGGGAATGCGACCACGTCGCGATGGCGCTTGATCTCCTTCATCAACCGTTCAAGGGGGTTGGTGGAGTAGATCTGCCGCCAGTGGGCCTGGGGGAAGGCGAGGTAAGCCAGGATCTCGCCCTCCGCGGCGACGAGGAGCTCAGCCGCCTTGGGCCATCGCTACCCGAGTGTTCTGGCGACGTCCCGGAGATGGTCCCTCGCCTGCTGGGGCGAGGGTTTCAGGAGATCATCCTCACCATCGCCGCCACCATGCTCTGGGCAGACTTGGGCACCTGGGAGAGGAGGCTTCTCGGGAAGTGCACCCGACACCTCTGCCAGGCGGCGCCGGTGAAGACGGCCTGGATGGCAGCCACGAGACCCTGATGGACGTCGCTCACCACGAGCCTCACGCCGTCGAGTCCCCGGGCCTCGAGCTCTCTTAGAGACATCCGTTGTTCCCCCGGCAATCTGGACAGACTGAGGCTTGGGATTGGCAAATCCTAGGAAGAGGTCAAAAGGATGCCGAGGACGCATCTCCCGTACCCGCCGGAGTTCCGGACGGAGGCTTTGAAGCTTGTCCGCGAGGGCGGGAGGACGATGAGCGAGGTTGCGAAGGAGCTGGGAGTGTCCTACGAGTCGCTCCGAGGGTGGTTGTAACCGGGCCGAGATCGAGGAGGGGAAGAGGGAAGGCCTGACGCTCGAGGAGCGGGCGAGGCTCCGTCAGTTGGAACGGGAAAACCGGGTGCTGAAGGAGGAGCGGGAGATCTTAAAAGAGGCGGCCGCCTTCTTCGCCCAGGAGACCCGCCGGTAGTCGTTTACCGGTTCGTGGACGACGAGAAGGCTCAGCACCCGGTGATCGTCATGTGCCGTCTTCTGGGGGTCTCCTCGAGCGGCTATTACGTCTGGCTCGGCAGAGGACCGTCGAAGAGGGACAGGGACGACGCGCCCTCACCGGTCTCATCAAAAGGATCCACAGGGAGAGCCGGGGAACCTATGGCGCTCCCCGGATTCTGGCCGAGATCAGGATGGTCCACGGCATCTCGACATCGGAGAAGCGGGTGGCAAGGCTCATGCGGCTTTGTGGCATCTCAGGCGTCACCAGGCGCCATGGTCACGGCACGACGCGACGCAACCCCGCCCATACGCTCCAGCCGGACCTCGTGAACCGCAGGCTTCCTGCCACTAAGCCCAACCGGCTGTGGGTCGCCGACATCACCCAGCACCCCACG